>Ga0105053_10002930_pt1 | contig 26243 bp, 25 predicted proteins | sample BON01_FD_78093 | JGI IMG/M metagenome (GOLD analysis project Ga0105053, IMG submission 78093) | Freshwater microbial communities from Lake Bonney liftoff mats and glacier meltwater in Antarctica - BON-01 | ecosystem: Environmental > Aquatic > Freshwater > Ice > Glacier meltwater | place: Lake...
CCGCCGATGATGACGGGTTTGTCATTGAGGGCACTGTTTTTCAACCGCTCCACGGACACAAAAAACGTGTCCAAATCCAAATGCACGATATGCCTTTCCATTTCTCAGATTACTTGCTATATTTGATACTATTAATATCATTTTATTGTCATTAATTGTATCGAATAAAAATGGGAAGTCAAAGCTTTTTCTGGGCGGCCAATCTGAAATTTCTCAGAAAGCGACGCAAATTGAGTCAAGACATGCTAGCCGAAAATCTTGGCATGACCCGCGCCAAGCTGAATGCACACGAGAATGGGCATAGCAAGTCGCCGGTGATTGAAGATTTGCTACTATGTGCAGATTACTTTCGGATGAGTGTGGATACGCTGCTTCGGGTAGATCTGTCCCAGCTCAGCGAACTGAAAATCCGTGATCTGGAAGCTGGAAATGATGTCTTTTTGAGCGGATCGAAAGTTCGGATTCTCGCCACCACGGTGAGTTCAAGTAATGAGGATAACATCGAGCTGGTACCGATCAAGGCGAAGGCTGGCTATCTGGGTGGCTTTGGAGATCCAGAGTATTTGAGCACATTGCCTGTTTTCAATCTTCCCAATCTCCCAAAAGACAAAAAGTATCGCATGTTTCAAACCGAGGGAGATAGTATGCTGCCAATTGCAGATGGAGCATATGTGATTGGCTCGTACTTGTCCGAATGGCGACTTGCAAAGGAAACTCCCTGTGTAGTGGTGACGGCAAGTGAAGGGGTTAGTTTTAAGATGCTGAGTTTTCAGGCCGAGGAAAGAAGCTTTTTGCTGCGCTCCCTGAATCCAGTTTATACACCTTATGAAGTGGCAGCGGAAGAGGTTCGAGAGATCTGGAAGTTTGAATATTATATGAGTGATGAGTTTCCGCAGGAGCCGCTGACGCTACAGCAAGTGGGAATTGAGATCTCGGAGATCAACAGGAAGTTGGGCTTGTTGGAGAGTCGGGGATATTTGTAAAGGTTTGTCTCTCGCGGCGGCGCGGCGAAGGGTTTGTAACCTTTGAGGTTTTTTTTGAACCTGGAAGGTTTTGGGCAGAAGATTAAATTTCCCGCTCCCGACAGCTGCACGGGAGGCGCCAAGGCGCAATATTTTAAGGGTATTCTTCTCCGTATAGATCGTGCCGTTGGCACTCGTGACGGATCCGACTTATGTTTGTACCCCGAATTTCGCTGCGCTGTATTCGGGGCTGTTATTGGTTGTGCCGTTGGCACAAAGGTGTGCATCAACATTAATTAATTTGAAAGCTGTTCTATCAATCATGACCTATTGCAGTTACACTAATTGTTGGTGTTTACGGATCTTTGCCAACGGCAAGGCCTGTAAAAGCCCAGAATGCAATTCTGGGTTTATGATGGAGGTTGTGACCACGAGTGCCAAAGGCATGATCAGTATGCAACATATAAATAGGTGAAACGCTAATCGCAGGTTTCTATCAGTTTCTGCTTTCACAAGTAGAGCTAATGCAAAATTCATGTTAAAATTTCCTAATTTTGTCACGCTTAATTGGCGATACTAGTTCACCCTTAGAATTCTTTGATTTTTATACTTCTGTTTTGATTAAATCAATTTCCTCCCAATCACTTCTCATTACCGGGATTATCCTGGTTTCGATCAATTTACGCACCTCGATTGCATCGGTCGGGCCACTGATTCCATTTATCCGTGAGGACTTGGGTTTGTCCAATGGCTTGGCGGGATTTCTCACCACGCTTCCTTTATTGACATTCGCTACGTTCTCGCTTTTTGCTCCTGGCATAGGAAAGCGATTGGGGATGGGAAGAGCCGTGTTTTTGGGAGTTGCCGTTCTTACCACCGGCGTGATTCTTCGTGTGCTGGGTGGAATTGAGTTGATGCTCTTCGGTACGGCGCTGACAGGAATCGGTATCGTGATCGCCAATGTGCTGTTGATTCCTCTGATCAAAGTTAGGCTACCTGAGAAGCTGGGGTTGATGACCGCACTTTTGGCAACGATGATGTCGCTTTTTGCGGCGATTGCTGTAGGGATGAGTGTGCCGATTGCTGTAGATTGGGATTTTGGATGGCGTGGGTCTTTGGCGTTCTGGGCTGTATTTATGATTTTGGCGATGATCATATGGATTCCGCAATTACAGCGGCCTAAGGCAAGTATTCAGGAAGTAACGGATCCTGCCAAAAATGTATGGAGATCTAAACTGGCTTGGCAGATCACCATTTTCATGGGATGTCAGTCAGTGATGTATTTCACCATGGTGACTTGGCTGCCGGATATGTTGATTTCCCGTGGATGGACTCCTTCTCAGGCTGGTTTTGTCTCTTCTATGATGCAGGTGGTTTCTCTGTTGGGATCCTATTTTGCTCCAAATTTCCTGATCAAACTCAGGGAGCAAAGCGGAGTTGTATTGGCAGTGGGAGTAGGGTATGTGTTGGGTTATTTGGGATTGTTTATAGAAAATGAGCTCGTGACTTACGCTTCGCTGGGAATTGTGGGACTTTGTATGGGGTCGAGTCTGAGTATCGCTTATACCTTGATTGCTTTGCGTACTGCGGAAGATCAGACTACCGCCAAGCTTTCGGCTATGGTGCAGTCTTCTGGCTATTATTTGGCAGCACTTGGGCCATTCCTTTTTGGGGTGTCGCTGGATCTTTTTGACAATTGGAATGTGCTGATTTTCTTTCTATTGTTCTTTTCGCTGGTGTTTACTTTTTTCGGTATGTCGGCAGGCAGGGATCGTAAAATCTAATTCCAAATATTATTTCGTCCTTGATGGAATAGGGTGTAATTTTGCGGCTTCAAACTGAATCCCAATCTCATGCAAGAATTCTTTCATACCCTAGGCATTTCTGAACAATTGTTCGATTATCTGATCATGCCCTTGCTTATTTTCTGTGCGAGAGTAGGCGATGTGTCTATTAACACCCTGAGAATCATGTTTATGATGAATGGGAAAAAGAATGTTGCTCCAGTTTTAGGCTTTTTTGAAGCCTTAATTTGGCTTCTCGCGATTGGTCAGATTTTTCAAAATATTGACAATCCACTTTCCTACGTCGCCTATGCCGGTGGCTTTGGAATGGGGACTTATGTGGGGATGTACTTTGAGGAGAAATTGGCTTTTGGTAGAGTATTAGTCAGAGTGATCACGCCGCAGCCACTTCCCGAACTGATCGAGTACATGAAATCCCGTGACTTCCGTTTCACGAATGTGGGTGGAGAGGGTCGTTTTGGAAAGGTCAATCTACTGTTCACAGTAATGAAAAGAGATAGCCTTACTGAGTTTATTGGCAAAGTCAAAAGCATAGACGAGAAAGCATTTTATACCATCGAAAGCGTAAAGCGGGTGTCTGAGGACGATGTAAATGTGATGGACGATAAGCCAAGATTCAACATGAGTTTCTTCAGCAAGGCCCGAACGTAATGGCCAATTCCTGGTTTCAGTTTCAGCAGTTTCGAGTCAATCAGGAAAACTGTGCAATGAAAATCAGTACAGATGCGGTGCTGCTTGGATCTTTGGCTGAGGCGGCTTCGCCAAAAGAAATTCTGGATGTAGGCACTGGAACGGGAGTGATCGCCTTGATGCTTGCACAGCGTTTTGCTGACGCAAAAATCCAGGCAGTTGAGATTGATCCACAGGCTGCTTCTCAGGCGTCGGAGAATTTTCGTTCAAACACTTTTTCGGATCGCATGCAGCTTTGGGAAGGTAGGTTTCAAGACTTCGAGCCCCAGCAGAAATATGATCTGATCGTTAGTAATCCGCCCTATTTTCCTGATCATTTGAAATCATCCGATGCACAGCGCAACATGGCTTTGCACACGGACGAACTTTCCTTTGCCGATTTATTGGAAAAAGTGGAGCTGCTATTGGAAAAGTCTGGGAAGTTCTGGATTATTCTTCCGCCAAGACAAATGCAGGATTTTCAGGAAAAGGGAGAGAAGCACGGATTATTTCTGGAAACCAAATTCACCCTACAGGACAAGCCTGGAAAGCGAATACAGAGAGAGATTTGCGCTTTTTCTAAGGAACAAAATGAGGTTGAAGTGACAGCAATTTTTATCAAAAATGAAGATGGAAGCCCTCACGAAAGTTATGCTAGCGTAGTGTCGGGTTTTTTGCTCGGCTTTTGAGCTTGAGCAATTCTTTTTGTTCAGCCCAATTGAACTATTGAAGAGCTAAGAGAATCATAAAATATAATTACTCTAGTGTATAGGTCACTTCGGTCTTCCAGCTTTAAAGCCAGATAAAATAAGGTTACTTCATCATCCGATAGCTATAGGATGCGGATACTCAGATTACTCTTTCTTCTTCTTTAAATCGAATTCCCCGTCTGCCCAACTCATCCAAAATAGGATTGTAAATCTCGGGAAGCACTGGGATGTGGAGGCCTTTTAGGTTGATTTTTCCATCCAGAAATGAATCTACAGCAATCGCCAATGGAAGTCCGACTGTCTTGGCCATCGCTGTGTAAGTAGCATCTTCCCCAAAGCACACCAGACTTGATCTGATTTCCTTGATATCTTCTGCAGTTTTGATCTGTAAGAGGTGCTGCATCACGATCATGTCCTTGTCTTCTGGATAAAGCTTCCAGTTTTTCTCCAAAATAGCCTGTAAAATCACCGCCGGAGAACCAGTCACTTTTGGCAGCAAATCATTCCCAAAAAATCCTAACCACTGGATCTTTTCCCAGGTGGGGAAATCAAAATCAGGGATCAGGTTGCCGAGTTTTTCTTCTACCGAAAGCTCCGCATCGTAAGGTAAAAATGAATTCAGGAATTGTCTCTGCGTAGTGTCTTCAGGCAGGTTCATCTGAAAACTATCATCGCACATGCCCAGCTGTATGAATACATTCCAAGCTTTGCAGTAGCCGTCTCTTCGAAGCGTCCCGCGGAGCATGGTATTGATACTTTCCAATCCATACACTTTTCTATAACTGAGTGAATCCCGATTGGGGTAGCCGTCAAAATCTCCCAATCCAGAGAATTGAATTGTTTCGAGCCGGTTGAAAAGCTGGTGGTAAGGAACAAACTTCAAATCGCCGTTTTCTATGTAGCGAGATGTTCCTTGTCCGGCAAGCACCACGTTTCTTGGATTCCAGGTGAATTTGTACTTCCAGGGATTGTCTTCCGATTCTGGTGCCAAGAGGCCACCGCAATAGGATTTGAAAGAGATGATTTCTTCGCCGTTCGCCTTCGCCCGATGGATGATTTGCATGGCGGACATGTGATCAATTCCAGGGTCTAAGCCGCATTCATTCAGGAAAAACAAGCCTTTCGCCTCAATTTCTGGCTTCATTTCTCGCATCTGTTCGGATTCATAAGAAGCCGAAAAAAAGTGCTTCCCAAATTCCAGACAGTCTTTGGCTACGATGGGATGCATAAAAGCTGGCAACATAGAGATCACCACATCAGCCTCTTTGATAAGGGATTCTCGGGCGTCAGTATTTTCAATATCTAGCTGGCGCGCTTGGGTATTTACCTGATTTTTAAGCTTTTCCTGAGCAGAATCTATAGTGATATCTGCCAAGATTAAGTTGCGGGATTTGCTTTGGCAGCTTTCCGCTAGGAAATCGATCAGAAATATGGCAGATTTTCCGCCTCCTAAAATCAGAATAGTGTGCATCGTATGTAGAGTTGCTTAGGCTAAAGTGGAGAATATATTTTAGGGCAAAAAATTGAAGTGAGAATATTAAAAGGAACAATTTCCTACCTTAATCGTTAGGAAAACTCCAATTAGAGAGCCATGAGCAAGAAAATAAAAATAGAAGCTGAGTTTGAAGAACTGGCTTGGGAGGAACTGAACATAGAAGAGCAGCAGCTGATGATGCGGGCAAGGAAAGTGTCTGAAAAGGCCTATGCACCTTATTCTGATTTTCATGTAGGTGCGGCTGTTCGGTTAGAGTCAGGAGAAATTCTGCAGTCTAGCAATCAGGAAAATGTGAGTTTCCCAGTCGGAGTCTGTGCCGAGCGATTGGTGCTGGGATATGCGGGAGCCAATTTTCCAGATCTGGCAGTGAAGGAGATCGCAATTGTGGCGCGCAGGAAGGGAGAGGAGATTTGGGCGGGAGTTTCACCCTGTGGACTTTGTCGGCAGACGATCAATGAAGCTGAAATGAGATTTAATCAGCCGATTTCTATCTTGATTCAGAATCCGGATGGTAGCGTGCTTCGATTTCATGGGATTCAGACACTTTTGCCATTTAAGTTTGACGATCTGAACGCTTAGAGTTTTGAATAAAAATATCAGTTTTCAGTATCAAGCGCAGTATTCCGTTTCACATGAGCCTACTTTTCAAGAGAAAGAAATTTGGCTGATTTTGCACGGATATGGGCAATTAGCCGAGTTTTTCCTTCGAAAATTTCAGGTATTTGATTCTAAGGACCGACTTTTTATCGCGCCTGAAGCAACGAATTACGGCTATCTCAACGGATTTTCGGGGAGAGTTGGGGCGAACTGGATGACCAAGCATGAGCGGGAAACGGCTATTCAAAACAACCATAATTACCTAGATCTGTTGATGGAAGAAATGCTTTCACAGTATCAAGAAAGACCACAAATCAATGTGCTGGGATTCTCTCAGGGTGCGGCTACAGCCACACGTTGGGCAAGCAGATGGACAGGTGAAGTGGGGCAGTTGGTGCTTTGGGCGGGAGGTTTCGCTCAGGACATGGTTTTGGAAGCTGCGAGGGAGAAGTTTTCCAAGACGAAATTCACGTTAGTTTTGGGAGATCGGGATAAATTCATCACTCCAGAAAGTATTGAAATCCAGCAAGAATTGATTGAAAATCTGGAAAAGGAAGTGAAAAAGCTAACTTTTCGGGGAGGACATGAAATTGATACTGAAATGCTTTCAAAAATTTTTGATTCAAGTGAGTAAATCCAACTATATTGGTGCTTCATTTGCAACATATTAAATTGAATTTTAATAGAATTCGACTGTCACTATTTTTCTGAAAATTTTGTAAACCATCAATGCTTTCGCTTACTGAAAAGGAGATAGACCTTATCTCAACCCAATTACTCAAAGGAATGATCTGTTTTTATCAGATCAACAAGAAAAGAATTCATCAGATGCCAGATGATGAGGATTATTATAACTATGATCTGACTGAGGCAGAAGAAGATGTTCTGGATGAGATCGAGGAAGATCCGGATAATTATGCCGAGTTTACTCAAATGGAGCCTGCTCAAGAGCATCAGATGATGCAGGATTTTATTGACAAGCGGATCAAGGAAAAGAACCTCGCCGAAGAGTTGGTTAGCTCGCTCACCAAGCCCAAAGCAAATACTGCCTTTAAGTTCTTGATCGAAGATTCCAAATACAAAAAGGACTGGGTAGAATTCCGAAAGGAAAAATACTACGACTGGATCAAGGAGCAAGTTGACAGCTTCAACTATACAGATGAATAATATTTAGCCATCCATTTTTGGATGGCTTTTTTTTGGTTTTTAACCGCGGGGGCGCGCTGGATCCCACCATTTTTTCCTATTTTAATTGGATGCAAAATCCTCCAGAATTTTTAATTAGAAATACACTTGAGCCTGGTGATCTTGGGCAGGTGGCCGCTTTGCATGGGAAAGTCTATTCGGAAGAGCATGACTTTGGAATTGGGTTTGAAGCCTATGTCATGGAAAGTTTGCTAGAATTCTATCGCGTATACAATCCGAAAAAGGATAGAGTTTGGGTGGTAGAGAGTGACGGGAGGATGGTCGGTTTTGTCCTGATTATGCATAGACCTGGAAACCGTGCTCAGTTGCGGTATTTTATCTTAGCAAAAGAATTTCGTGGAATGGGAGTAGGAAGCAGACTGATGAATGAGTGGATGCGGTTCTACACTGATTCGAACTATGATGCAGCTTATTTGTACACTACCTCTGGATTAGATGCCGCTGTTAATCTGTATGCTAAAATGGGCTTTCGTAAGATCAGTGAGATGAAATCACGAAATTTTGGAGTGCGGTTACTGGAGCAGTATTATGAGTTAATTACCCATCCAAAAAAGTAAAATTCGTAAGTGGTAAGTAGTCTTTTGTAACTACTTACCACTTACGGATTTTTACAATTTACTTGTTTTGTAGAGATTGCTTCATTCTTTCCTCATTCGCAATGACGTGTACTATTTACAATTCTGAATAATCTTCAGCGTCTCCGCAATCTTATCTTCTAACAGATCGAATTGCTGATTTTTGATCCAGTCTTTTTTGAATAACTGAGACCCCATTCCCACACAATACACGCCCGCATCAAACCATTCTTTCAAGTTCTCTTCTGTAGGTTCTACACCGCCGGTTGGCATGATGTGTAGCTCAGGATATACTGACTTAGCTGCAGCGACAAATGCTGATCCCACTACATTTCCTGGAAAAGCTTTTACCAGTGTTGCACCTAGCTTTTTTGCCTGAAATATCTCAGACATAGTTGCGCATCCGGGAATCCAGAAAACTTTTCTGGAATTGCAATGCATAGCTAGTTCTGGGATCAAAGCCGGAGAAACGATAAAATCTGCTCCAGCTTCTATAAATTTATTAGCATCATTGATGGTAAAAATGGTACCTATGCCGATGACCATATCCGGATATTTACCTGCGTAAGTACATAGCTCTTTGAAAACCTCCAGGGAGTTAGTCGCGCGATTGGTGAATTCAAAAACACGAATTCCTGCTTTATAAGAGGCGTCAAGTACGCCTTTTGCTACTTCAATATCTACATGGTTGAATACAGGGATCATCCCTGTGTCGCTCATGACTTGTAGCATTTCAATGTTTGAAAATTTCATATGTTTATAATTGTTTTTCAATGGTCATATGGAATCTCGCAGTGTTTATAATCATTTCAGTGTGTGACTCTTGAGTCATGCTCGATTTCATACTTATTTCTAGCGTAAAAGTTTACCGATATTTTTTCCTTCCACGAGCTGATTCACTTCATCCACAGAGACGAAATTTGCATCTCCGGAAATAGAGTGCTTCAGTACCGATGACGCAACCGCAAAATCCAGCGCATTCTGATCTTCCAGGTGGAGTAGACCATAAATAAGTCCAGCCATATAAGCATCTCCTCCGCCGATTCTGTCTACGATATGTGTCATTCCATAGGTTTTGGATTCTAGCATTGCTTGACCATTCCAAAGAATTCCACTTAGGTCGTTTTCAGATGCACTGATAGATTCTCGATGAGTAGTCGATACATATTTCAAGGAAGAACATAGGGTCTTGGCTTTTTCGCAAGCTTGCAGATAGTCTGTTTCTTTGATTCCCATGCAGTTTTCGAAGTCTGCCAAGCCAGCGATAATCACGTGTGATGGTTCTATCAATTCCGGCATGATGTCTATTGGAGCTTTACCATATTGCCATAGATTTCTACGGTAGTTGATGTCTGCACTGATTTTTACTCCAAGCTTAGAAGCGGCTACAACTGCAGCTTTACAAAGATCTGCGGCGGATTGGGAAATAGCTGGAGTAATTCCTGTCCAGTGAAACCAGTCCGCGCCTTCAAATATTTTTTCCCAATCAAAATCGTTCACATTGACCTGTGCAAAAGCAGAATCAAAGCGATCGTAGATGATTTTTGAGGAGCGCTGCATTGCGCCATTTTCCACAAAGTAAACTCCCATTCTTCCTTCATTATACCGAATAAAAGAAGTGTCTACTCCCGAAAATCTAAGTCTATTTACAGCAGATTTACCGATTTCGTGATCTGGAAATGAGGTTATGTGTGCTGCGGATAATCCCCAATTGGCTAACGAAACAGCTACATTTGCTTCTGCACCGCCATAATTGACTTCATAAGATTGTGTGTTGATGAAGCGCTCATGCCCAGGTGTGGAAAGACGTAGCATTACTTCGCCGAGTGTGATTATTCTTTTATTCATTCTAGAGGGTATTTTACTTTTTTGGATTTATCGAAAAATAAGAATTGCAAATTTAATTCCTGTTGATCTTAATGATTAGACAATAATAAACGCCATTTGTTGGTTTACCAATAAATCCAATCCAATTTTTTGCCAAAAGCGAAACAATTCTTGAAGAAAATTGCTAAGAATTCAAACGTTGTTCTTGATTTCTTTACTGTTTTACCGTGCCCCTTCAGAATATTTTTTTAATTTTGCCCCAATTTGGACTCAAGCAAAACTTTCTAATCAACCTCCCCTCTAATGCCTAAAGATAGCAGTATCAAGCACGTTCTCATCATTGGTTCTGGTCCCATCGTCATCGGTCAAGCTTGCGAATTTGATTACGCAGGCTCTCAAGCAGCCAGGTCTCTTCGCGAAGAAGGGGTCATTGTCACGTTGATCAACTCGAATCCAGCAACCATCATGACTGATCCGGTCACGGCCGACAATGTGTATTTGCTTCCTCTGGAAAAGAAATCTATCGTACAAATCCTAAAAGATCATCCAGACATTGATTCGGTTCTCCCTACAATGGGTGGACAGACGGCATTGAACCTTGCTATAGACTGCGAAAAAGGCGGTGTATGGGCAAAATATGGTGTGAATATGATCGGTGTAGATATCGATGCGATTGACACAGCTGAGAACCGTGAAAAATTCAAAGCACTGATGGAAAAGATCGGTGTAGGTGTTTGTAAAGGCGCCACAGCAACTTCCTTCCTTCAAGGGAAAGAAATCGCACAAGAAATAGGTTTCCCATTGATCATCAGAGCTTCTTATACCTTAGGTGGAGCAGGTGGAGCTTTCGTTGAGAAAGCAGAAGATTTTGAAAGTGCGCTTTCCGATGGCCTGCAAGCTTCTCCAGTTCACGAAGTATTAATCGAGCAGAGTATCGTTGGCTGGAAAGAATACGAGCTGGAAGTGATGCGTGATAATATCGGCAACATGATCGTGATCTGTTCTATAGAGAATTTTGATCCGATGGGTGTGCATACGGGTGATTCCATCACTGTGGCACCGGCAATGACTTTGCCTGATACTACCTATCAACGCATGAGAAATTTTGCGATTACGATGATGAACAGCATTGGGAATTTTGCAGGAGGATGTAATGTACAGTTCTCAGTAAGTCCTGACAATTCTGAAATCATCGGAATCGAGATCAATCCACGGGTTTCTCGTTCTTCAGCTTTGGCTTCTAAAGCGACTGGCTACCCTATCGCAAAAGTTGCAGCTAAACTGGCAATTGGATATAATCTGGATGAGTTGAAAAACTCTATTACCGGCACAACTTCTGCATTTTTTGAGCCTTCTATAGATTATGTGATCGTGAAGGTGCCTCGTTGGAACTTTGATAAGTTCAAAGGTGCTGACAAAAGATTAGGACTGTCGATGAAGTCGGTGGGAGAAGTGATGGGGATCGGTAGAAATTTTCAGGAAGCCCTTCAGAAAGCATGTCAGTCACTTGAAATCAAGAGAAATGGTCTTGGTGCAGACGGCAAAGAATTGCGTAACCAAGACGAAATCTTGTATTCCTTGGCAAATCCTAGCTGGAATAGACTTTTTCACATCTATGACGCATTCAAACTTGGGATTTCTTTCCGCACGATTCAAAATTTGACCAATATTGATAAGTGGTTCTTGAAGCAAATAGAAGAGTTAATTCACTTAGAGAGAGAAATTGAGAAATTTAAACTTGATACAATTCCTGTTGAGTTGATGGATTTGGCAAAGCGTAAAGGCTATGCTGACCGTCAGATTGCACACTTGCTAGATTGCTTGGAAAGTGAAGTTTTCGACAAGCGCTACACCGAGATGGGGATTAAGCGAGTGTATAAATTGGTAGATACTTGTGCCGCAGAATTCGAGGCGAAAACGCCCTATTATTACTCTTCTTTTGGGTCTGAAAATGAGTCAGTCAGATCAGACCGTAAAAAAGTAGTTGTTCTTGGCTCCGGTCCAAACCGTGTAGGCCAAGGAATTGAATTTGATTATTCTTGTGTTCATGGAGTGTTGGCTGCCAAAGAATGTGGCTACGAGACGATCATGATCAATTGTAACCCAGAGACGGTATCTACAGACTTTGATATCGCAGATAAATTATATTTCGAGCCGGTATTCTGGGAGCATATCTACGAGATCATCCTTCACGAGCAACCTGAGGGCGTGATTGTTCAATTAGGAGGTCAGACAGCATTGAAGCTAGCTGAGAAGCTGGAGAAGTACGGAATTAAGATTATCGGAACTAGTTTTGAAGCGCTAGATCTTGCAGAAGATAGAGGAAGATTCTCCTCCCTTCTTAAAGACCTTGAAGTTCCTTATCCTGAATTCGGAACAATTCATAATACGGACGAAGCTCTTGAGCTTTGCAAGACGATTGGCTTCCCTCTTTTGGTACGTCCTAGCTACGTGTTAGGTGGTCAAGGGATGAAAATCGTGATCAACGAGAAAGAGCTTGAGCAACATGTGGTGGATGTTCTCAGGGATATCCCGAACAATGAGATTTTGCTGGATCACTTTCTAGAAGGTGCTATCGAAGCCGAAGCTGATGCGATTTGTGATGGGGAGAATGTCTATATCATCGGTATTATGCAGCACATCGAGCCGGCGGGAATTCACTCTGGGGATTCTTACGCCGTACTGCCTCCCTATAACTTAGGAGATTTGGTGATGCGCCAGATCGAAACTTACACGGAGAAAATTGCTCTTGCACTTAGAACAGTAGGCTTGATCAATATCCAGTTTGCAATCAAAAATGACAAAGTTTACATCATCGAAGCCAATCCAAGAGCTTCTCGTACGGTACCATTTATTTGCAAAGCGTACAGAGAACCTTATGTAAATTATGCCGTAAAGGTGATGCTAGGGGAGAAAAAAGTGACTGATTTTGAATTCAAGCCTTACAAAAAAGGTTATGCTATCAAGGAGCCAGTTTTCTCTTTCCATAAATTCCCGAAAGTAAATAAAGAATTGGGACCTGAAATGAAATCTACCGGTGAAGCGATTTACTTTATCGATGATTTGATGGATGATTATTTCTTGAAAATCTACGCAGAGAGAAATCTGTACCTTAGTAGATAGGCAACTAATAAAATATAAAGTATTGTGTGGAAATTTCTTGTAATAGTTCTCGGAGTTGGTTGGCTGCTTGGCCAACTAATCCGATATTTTCTTAGAAGCAAATTGGCAAGATTTGCTAGGCATGTAAGCGAAATGGCAAAAGAAGAGCAGCGTGCTCAGCGGCATGCTTCTTCGCCAAAGGATGATATCATCGTGGATATTATGCCGAAACAGCAGAAAGAAAAGAGAGAACGCGACATCAAGGGCGGTGAGTACGTCGACTATGAAGATGTGAAGGAGTAATCCTTCACATTTTTTGTTTTTTACTTTTACCGCAGAGATTTCAAAGGATTACGCAGAGGTCGCAATTGATAATTCGAAGGGTTCTCCTGATTTTTTAGAATCTGCCCTTTGACTATGACTTTGCCAGCTTGCACCAATAGATCTTAAAACCGCTTTGCGTTTTTGTTCCAATTAAAAAAGCTTCTCCTCCGTCTTTTAAGCTTAGTTTTTTCTTCAGTGCTTCCGATCCGCTGGCATAATTTCTAGTGATTACGTTCACCTTTCCCGAAGAGAATAGCTTTTTGATTTCAGCTTTTTTTGGCTGAACTTCTTGAATTACTTCGAAGATTCTAGCTGGAAGATCTTTTTGAACTTCTGATGAAGTATATAAGTGACTATTTGGATCTAGCTTTTTTAAGCCAAATCGTGCTCCAAACGTCTTAAATGCACCAGCTTTTAATACTCCTGAAAATGGCTCAATCAAATACTTTTCTACTTCTCCAAATACAGAATTGATCCTTTCTTCTTCGTTTGGCACAAGTGAAAACGTAGTTTCTTTTTCACTTAGATCAATTGCTTCTACAGTGACTGTAGGTTTACCTGAGTTTTTGCACCAGTGTAAAAGCAGTTCCTTCACTTCATTTTTCACGGAAACTACCTGCACTTTCTGGATGTCAGGAAGCTCAATGAGCGCCTGAGAAATATCAAACATAGGAGATACTTTCAGCAAGATAGCGTCGGCTTTACTTTTCATCATTTCCCACACATTGACCACATTTGGCTCGCAATCCTGAAGCTTGTACATTTTCTGATTGCCTTTGCCCCTACGGGCCGGATCTGCATAGATCAGGTCAAAATGCTTGTCAGATTTGTTTAAGAATTCTAGACCATCGCCTTTTACTGTTTTGAATTTCTCAGGAGTAAGGATGTTTAAGTTATGCTGTGCTATTTCCGCCAATTCCTCTTGCTGTTCACAGTAGATAGCTTTTTCAAAATCCCTACTTAGGAAATAGCTGTCCACCCCAAAGCCTCCAGTAAGGTCTATCATGAGTTGTCCGCTTCTGTCTCTAGCCTTGGATGAAGCAGTTTGTTCTGATGAACTTTGCTCCAAAGAAATCGAAGCAGGGAAAATCAACTGCGGATTAGAAGACCAAGAGGGGAGTTTCTTGGATGCTTTTTGCCGAGCGGAGATCTGCTGGACAGCGGCTTTTAGATCAAAATCAGTTTTTCCCTGATACCTAAAAAGTAAAAGTGCAGGATCTTCCTTAAGATGATCCTGCACAAATTGTTGGAAGTCGGCCCGATGATATTGGGTCAAATCCATTAAATCAAACCGTTTGCCAGCGCGTATTCAGCGATTTGAACAGCATTGGTTGCAGCACCTTTTCTAAGGTTGTCTGCTACAATCCACATATTTAGCGTATTTGCCTGAGACTCGTCTCTTCTCAAGCGACCTACGAATACCTCGTCTTTTTTATGCGCAGTGATCGGCATAGGGTAGATATTATTAGCGGGGTCGTCCTGTACGATTACGCCAGGAGCTGCTGCTAATAATTCACGTACTTCTGCCAAATCGAAATCTTCTTTGAATTCCACGTTTACCGCCTCAGAGTGACCTCCCATAGTTGGGATTCTCACTGTGGTAGCAGTTACTTGGATCGTATCGTCGTTGAAAATTTTCTTAGTCTCGTTGATCATCTTCATTTCTTCCTTAGTGTAGCCGTTTGGCTGGAATACATCGATGTGAGGAAGTACGTTCATGTCAATTTTATGAGGATAGACCATTTCGGCCTTTTCTCCAGCTCGCTCTGCCATCATCTGATCCACAGCAGCTTTGCCAGAACCTGTCACTGACTGGTAGGTGGATACCACTACTCGTTTGATACCGTAGCGCTGACGCAAAGGAGCCAAAGCCAGTACCATTTGGATAGTAGAGCAATTTGGATTTGCAATGATCTTATCTTCTTTGGTCAACTCTTTACCGTTGATCTCAGGAACTACTAATTTTTTGGTTGTGTCCATTCTCCAAGCCGAAGAATTGTCAATCACGATTGTGCCGACCTCAGCAAATTTTGGAGCCCACGCCGTAGAAGTGCTTCCGCCTGCGGAAAATATTGCTACTTCAGGCTTCAGAGAAACAGCTTCAGCAAGTCCGATGACAGTGTATGGTTTACCCTTGTAAGGAATCTGTTTACCTACTGATCGCTCACTGGCGACTAATAGAAGTTCGTCAAAAGGGAAATTGTGCTCTGCTAGCACCTCTAGGATTTCTGAGCCTACCAAACCGGTAGCTCCTACCACTGCTAATTTCATCTGTTTATTTTTTGATTTTCAATTATCAGAAGGAATCTCGCATGGATGATAATCATCCCAATGTGAGACGGTTTAGTCATGCTCGATTTCATCAGATTTAAAGTAGTTGTTGAAAATTTTTCAAGCACAAAAGTAACGGCTAGAGATTCATTTTCAGGCCTGTCGTTCAAATATTTTAGTCAAAACTGTTTAAAATTCAGTAAAAGTGGTGGCTTGAGATCATTTTGATAATTATATTTAGTCTTAACTTTTTAATTGACATGCGTATACTTGGCTTATTTTTTATTTGGCAATTGATCTTTTTTTCTGTTTTTACAGTGAATGAGAAACCGCGGGCAGAATCTAGTAATCAGATTCAGGATTTCGAAAGTGGATTTACTATCAGTAACTATCCGAAAGAGTTTTTACCGGGTTGGTTTGGCAATGAGATCAGAGAAAGTTCTTCACGGATCTATCAGGCAAATGCTATGGGTAGAAGTGAGAGCAAAGCCTTGGCGGTTCAGCCGATTTCTACTTTCGAGGCAGAAATTATAATTCGACTTTCTCCCCAAGATCTCATTGATCCAAAAGTGCATCTTTGGGCAAGGTCACTTAAAAACGGTTCGGGCGACAGGCCAGCTCAAGTGTATTATAGTTGGAGTAGGGAGTTAGGGGGTAGTTTTTCAGATCGCCAACAATTAGGTGGAGCAAACGAATTTGGAAATGAGGATCAAGAGTTCAGACTATTTGAGATAGTCTTGCCAGATGAGTTCGCTGAGAATATAGAAACTTTTCTTCGTTTTGAAATTCGCTATGGAGCAGGTTCAGGGAGCTGTGCAAAATGGATAATGGATGATTTTGAGTTTGGTGAATTTATAGTTGATAGAATTGCACCGAAGGTTACACTTGTTCGTGGTTTTGACGAAAGAGAAATTGAGATTCAATTTGATGAAGCGTTGGATCCAGTATTTTCTGAATTTATTCTTAATTATAAACTTGATGGACAAGAACCCACGTCAGTTAAACTTAAAGCTGATTCTTTGGTCTATTTGACTTTTCAGGAGAACGTAGAGAGTGGAGGAAACTATGACTTACGGATTTCACAAATTCCAGATCTGGAAGGAAATTTTCTGCAGGACACGCTAATCGCCTTTCAATTTTTTGATCCGACTTTTATTTCTCCCAAAGTACTTGTGATCAATGAGATCATGCCAGCTCCTAAAGCTGATCTGGATCTGCCAAATGTTGAATTTGTGGAGCTTTTTCATGGTGGAGAATATGCTATCCGTCTGGCAGGTGTTGCTTGGTCAAATTCCAGAACCACACTGAATTTCCAAGATGAATGGATACTGCCAGGAGAATTTCTGCTTTTGGCTCCGGAAAATCAAGCTGCTTTTTTCAACGGATATGGGAAGGTGATTCCTGTTAAGAGTTGGCCTACGCTTCTGAATTCTGCCGACCAGCTAAGTCTAAAAGATGATCAGGGAAAGGTCATTGATCAGATATCCTATTCGACGAGCAGCTGGGCAGGAAGTGAGTTTGCTAATGGAGGATATAGCTTGGAGGTTGCTAATCCATACTATGTATGTGAGCAAAGCGATTTATTGAAGTCTTCGATTGATCCGCTGAGGGGAACACCTGGCAGGCAAAATTCGCTTTTTGATTTGTCAGTCGACACCAATATTCCGATTCTAGACTTTGCGGAATTCAGCTCTGCCAGTACTCTCCTTCTTACATTTTCCAAACCAATGCTTGCTCACTTCGATAACTCAAACTTTGTATTTGATCCAAGTTTGAAAATTGATTCTATTGCTCTACTAAGTTCTAAACAGATTCAAATTTTCTTTTCAGGGGAAGTTTCTGCTAATACAATTTATAACCTTCGCATAAATGATTTGGAGGATTGCTCAGGCAATAAGTATCTCCAGACTGAGCCATTGCAACTAGTTTTGGCTTTACAAGCCCAGATAGGTGATGTGTTAATAAATGAACTTCTATTTAACCCAAGAACTGGGTCACCTAAGTTTGTGGAGTTGATCAATATGACGGATAATTTTCTTGAAATCAAAAGCTGGAGTCTAGCACATTTTGATTATTCTGGAGAAATAGACCAAGTGAAGCAACTTAGTGTAAATCCGCTGATTTTACCACCACGTAGCTTTTTGGCGATCACCACGAATCCAGATATGCTAAAGCTTGATTTTCCCAAGTCTGCATTTGGGAAGTTTGCTAAAATAGCGACACTTCCAAGTTATCCGATTGCTGGAGGGACGGTAGTCTTGTTGGATTCGGTAGGAGACGTTGCAGATAAATTTGCTTATTCCGAAGATCTTCATCATCCTCTTTTGAGAGATTCGAAGGGAGTTTCTCTTGAGCGACTTTCGAGAGATTCACCAACGTCTTTGTCTGCTAACTGGCATTCTGCGTCTGCGACAGAGGGATACGCAACTCCGGGAAGAAAGAATTCTCAAGTGATTTCAAGCGAATTTGAGGGAGAGTTGATTCAAATAGATCCTGAGGTTTTTGATCCAGCAGGAAGTAATGGAAATACCTTTACTGCCATTCGCTATGAACTTGATCAACCTAGCTGGGTAGGTAGTTTTAGGGTTTATTCTACTACAGGTCAGTTGGTTCAGGTGCTCGCTCAAAATGAATTGCTAGGCGCATCTGGATTATATACCTGGACGGGAACGGATGGTGAAGGAAAGATAGTAAGGCCCGGATATTATATTGTATTAGTAGAATTGTACAACTTATCTGGTCAGTTGATGACGATTCGGAAAACAGTAGTAATTGCGACAAAACTTTAATTATTTCTTCATATAAATAAGTTTAAAAAGCAGAAAATAGTATCTTAAGAAATAAAACATCCCAAACCCATGGAAAAAGACCTAATCACCCAGGCCTTGCAGACAATTCACCTGCAGAATGGCAAAGACCTCAAAGAGGTTTCTCAGTATTTGAATATGAAATATCGGATTGATACTGATCCAATGATTCTTCAAAAACGATTGAAGAAAATGATACTTGAAGAAAAAGCCGTCGCATGACGGTTTTTTTATGCGTTATTCTTAACGTACTACGTACATAGCGTGTAGATAGAATATTCTCAAGTTAGGAAGTTTAGTCTGTGAACAGAGATGGGCTCACCAACCGTGGTTTTGGTGAGCCGTACGGCTTGAGGAGGCTTAGCTACTGTTTAAACGGAATAAGAGCCCCGGTACTAGCCTAGAGGACTTTTGTGTATAAGGATATTGTTTTCAATAGCTCTAACCTGCATGCTGATGCCAGGGAACTTAGTGCTACTTTTTCGCCACATGATATATTTGGTGACTTTGCTAAATACTTTGATATGATGAGTGAAGATTTTTTTAACCAATTCTATCAGCTTTTGGCAGTTAAGTAACAATGCATTTTAAGCATTGGTATTTTTCAGTTTGAAATTGCACTCGTTTACTTTGGGTTGTAGTGTTTTGATTATCAGATTTTTGCAGATAGTGTGTGAATTTGTGTTTTTAATCATTTGTATTTGCGTATGAACGAGAAAGTATTTCCCCCTAAAAAAACTCCTAGTTGTAACTATTGGAGATCAGCTGTTGGGTATAATTTTGAGCTAAAATGAGAGACTGGAATTCTTGGAAATCCAATGCGTACGTGTATTTTAGAGAACTAATTCTAAAAAGAACCGTCCCAATACTATTATCTAATTTTAGCTGGCTATGAGCAAGGAAGAAAAGACCGCATATTCTCAGGATGAATTAAAAGAATTCGAGGGAATCATCTTAAAGAAACTTAAAAGTGCGAAAGAAGAATTGCTCGGGTTGAAAGAATCATTGAGTAAGAAAAATGATAGTGGTACGGACCACACTGCATCTACTTCGAAATTGCTAGAGGACGGAGCAGACACGCTTGAGCGAGAAAGTCAAAACCAATTGGCAGCCAGGCAGCAGAAGTTTATCTTCAACCTAGAGAATGCATTAATCCGGATTAAGAATGGCACGTATGGCGTGTGTGTAGATACTGGCAAGCTTATCTCTAAAGAAAGACTGATGGCTGTGCCTCATACCATGCATTCCATCGAAGGAAAACTTGCTAAGAAATAAGTTTTGGATTTTCTGCACAGGCATATTGAAGCATTGATTTTTTGTGCTCCTTCACCTTTACCCAAAGCGGAGATTGTCAAATGCCTGAGTGAAATATTTGAAGCTGTGATTCCCGCTCATCATATAAATCAAGCTATTAATGAGTTGAACGAAAAATATCAGTCAGAAGAATTTTCGTTTCAGCTGGAGCATTTGGGGGGAGGATATCAGTTCTTGACAAAACCTGCCTATCAAACATCTATCAGTATTCTTTTGCGTCAGCAATCCCAAAAAAGATTATCTAACGCACAGCTAGAGACCTTGTCGATTATCGCCTACAAGCAACCGGTGACAAAAGGTGATATCGAACAGATTCGCGGTGTGAATAGCGATTATTCCGTTCAGAAGCTATTAGAAAAAGAACTGGTGGCCATCAAGGGTAAGTCCGAAGGGCTTGGAAGACCTATTTTGTATGGTACGTCTGGGAAGTTTATGGAATACTTTGGGATCAATGCTCTTTCGGAGTTGCCTCAGCCAAAAGATTTTTCTGAGCCAGATAACCAAATCGGAGAGGAGCGGGATTGATTAATCGATCAGCTTTACTTTAGCTAACTGGGCTATTAAGTACTTTTTACCAGATTTTACCTCTTGACAGAGAACTCGTGTTCGTCGTGTTTCTCCCTTTTCAAATTCTCTTCCAGAAAGTAAAAATCTGTTTCCAGGTTTAATGTCTGAAAGGAAGGTCGCCTCTTGATTTATGTTTCTATCATCGTACTTGCTCATTTCTTTTACGAGAAAAAGATCTGTGGAAGAACTTGCTTTGGGCATTTTCATGTGCTTGCGCAAGGGGATGAGTAGATCAACAGGGAAAAATTCAGTCGATAAGATTGGAATCATCAATTGTCGAAAAGTTGATTTCCACTCAGTACCATGTGGAGCGATTTCGATTCCAAACCGCACAAAGGCATGGAGATGTGCCACTTCATGAATGTAGGTTAGGAGGAATTGGTAGGGATTGAGATCTGCGTTTATTGTGATCGTTTGGATTTGACGGTCCCTGCGGTACCTGAAGTCCCCCAGTTTTGACTTGCGAGCCGCAGTAGTTTTGAATGCAAAAGGCTCTTTTTCATAAAGCTCGATTGCATATCTTATTGCAGATTCTGGAAGTTTTTGCGCTAATATTTCCTTCAGTTTTTCTGAGCTGCTCATGCCGAAAAGTACAAAAAAAAGAGTCCCGCATTTGCGGGACTCAATACATTTAGAAAAAAAGAATTATTGAGCGTTCTCAACAACTTCTACAGTCTCTTCAACTACTACAGTAGAATCAGATTCTTCGATGATGATTTCTTCTTCCATTACTGGCTCTTCAACTACCTCGATAGTCTCAGTCTCTTCTTTTACTTCTTTGTTACCGCATGAAGCTACAGCGAACATGCTAGCGATTGCGAAAATTGCAAATACCTTTTTCATTTTTTGTGGTTTTCTTAATTACGATGCAAATGTATTACAGTTTTGATCAATAAAACAATAGACCGTTTAAATATATTTTATTTGTTTTTATAAATAATTTTTACAGGCACTCCTTCGAAGTCAAAGTTTTCGCGAAGCCTGTTTTCCAAATACCTAGTGTAAGGAGATTTGATGTATTGAGGAAGGTTGCAGAAGAATGCAAAGACCGGGTTTCTGGTAGGAAGCTGAGTGGTATATTTGATCTTGATGTACTTGCCTTTCCAAGCTGGCGGCGGATATCTTTCGATTTCTGCGAGCATGACATCATTCAATTTGGAGGTAGAAATACGGCGAGTTTTGTTCTCGTAAACTTTCACTGCCAATTCTATTGCTTGTAAGATTCTCTGCTTTTCCAATACAGAAGTGAAGATGATAGGGATCCATTTGTTTTCACCCAACTTCTCGATCATATCTTCCTTGATTTTGCCCATGGTCTTATGATCTTTTTCGATCAAATCCCATTTGTTCACCATGATCATGACTCCCTTGTTGTTTTTGATGGCAAGGGCAATCAAGTTCATGTCCTGAGATTCAAGACCTCTGGTGGCATCTACCATAACCATGACTACGTCGGACTCTTCTAGCGTTCTCAAAGAGCGCATTACAGAGTAGAATTCTACATCTTCGGTTACCTTGGATTTTTTTCTGATCCCAGCAGTATCTGTAATGATGAAATCCTGCCCAAAAAGCTGGTAACGTGTATGAATGGAGTCCCTCGTAGTACCCGCTTCATCAGTTACAATAGAGCGATTCTTGCCGATTAAGGCATTCAAGAAAGAAGATTTTCCAACGTTTGGTCGTCCAAGTATTGAAATCTTGGGTGTATTAGCATCGGGATCTTCATCTCCCTCTTCGTCCAAATGGGTGATTACTTCATCCAAAAGCTCTCCAGTACCACTGCCACTTGCGGAAGCGATTGGATAAACTTCAAAGTTACTTACTCCCAATGCGTAAAATTCATGGGCAGCAAAGCTTTTTTCTAGATTGTCAGCTTTGTTTGCGACTACATAGATTGGCTTCTTGCTACTTCGAAGTTCCTTAGCAAATTCACTATCCAGGTCCGTAAGGCCTGTGTGACAATCCACAATGAATAGGATCACGTCAGCTTCCTCGATAGCGAGCTTCACCTGCTTGCGAATTTCTGCCTCATACATGTCCTGCGAACCGGTTACATATCCACCAGTATCAATCACGGAAAAAAACTTTCCTGCCCACTGTGCATGCCCGTAGTGACGATCACGGGTTACTCCACTCATATTATCTTCAATCGCCTTTCTTTCTTCTACCAGACGGTTAAAAAGAGTGGATTTGCCCACATTAGGCCTTCCTACTATCGCTACTATATTTGCCATGATTAGGTTGGGTCGTACCCAAATTTTTTCAGTTTCAATTTATTTTTTCTCCAGTCTTGTTCCACCTTCACGAAGGTTTCTAGGAAGACTTTTTTGCCGAAGAACTTTTCCAGTTCTACACGGGCTTGTATTCCTACTTTTTTCAATGCAGCGCCTTTGTCGCCAATGATGATTCCTTTTTGGCTATCCCGCTCTACATAAATGATCGCACGGACACTGATTATGTTTTTCTTCACTTTGAAGTCTTCTATAGCGACTTCGGAGCTGTACGGAATCTCTTTTTTATAATTCTCGAAGATTTTCTCGCGAATAATCTCAGAGGCAAAGAACCTTTCTGATCGATCAGAAAGTTCCGCTTTATCGTAAAAAGCAGGATGTTCAGGAAGTCTATCCAGAATTTCCTGCATAATTTTTTCGGTGTTGAATTTTTCTCCTGCGGAAATTGGAACGACTAGTTGACACTTAATTCTCGAAGTCCAATAGGTAGTTATTTCCTCCAATTGACCGGGTTTGGCTAGGTCAATTTTGTTGATGATCAATAAAACAGGAACCCCAGACTCGTTGATTTTCTCTATTACATGCTCAATATCCGCATCTGTCTCAAAAAGATCTGTGACAAAAAGAATGATATCCGCATCTTCCAAAGAGATGTTGACGAAGCTCATCATATTCTTCTGAAGCTCATACTGAGGCTTTAGCATTCCGGGTGTATCCGAAAAGACTATTTGGTAATTCTCGGAATTTGTCAATCCAATAATCCTGTGGCGCGTAGTTTGTGCTTTGGATGTAATGATCGAAAGTCGCTCGCCTACAAGGATATTCATCAATGTAGACTTGCCCACATTTGGTTTTCCTATGATGTTGACGAAGCCTGCTTGATGTTTTGGTGAATCCATTATAGAAATTTTTTACAAAGGTACTTGATTTTTAGACACTCCAGACGTTTAAAGTGATTTGGCGAAATAAAATTTGGCTTTAATTTATGTCCTAGGTTGATGTTGCTGCAGCATGTGTTAATCAATTGGTAAGCAATCACCTGCCCTTATAATAGTGAGTAGTTTCTGATAGAAGAGTTGGGGTAAAAGGTGCAGACTGTAACAGTTATTCAAATATATTTTTACCGATAGGTTTGCATTTAAAAATTAAACGACTACTTTTGTATCACAATTAGCCGCAAGGGCAGATTTAGATAAGAAAAACAAAGCGTATTGCTTTAAAGATATATCGCGGGATGGAGCAGTTGGTAGCTCGTCGGGCTCATAACCCGAAGGTCACTGGTTCGAGTCCAGTTCCCGCTACACGAGCCGGTCAGAAATGATCGGCTTTTTTTGTGTCTAAATTTTTCATCTAGGTTCTATTTACTTTTTGGAAAGGTCACAGGTTCGACCCGCTATATTTCAACAATTAGATTTCTAAAGCATACTTTCCTCTCTTTTTGCATTCAACTGATTTGCTACACAATAACGAGGTGATTTTAATACTTAGGAATGATGCATAAGCTAGTTTGACTCTATTCATTGCTTCCAGCAAACCTGATAATTTTTCACGGCGAATGACGGGAAAACGGATTTGATGATTTGTGTGCTGATTAGGAATATTTAGTCTATGCTTTGGAACGTAAAGATTTACGCACTTTCATTATACCATAAAATAGATTTCTCCTACTAAATAAAGTGTAGTAATATTCACGATTCAATACAGTGCAGCGTGCTGCGCAATGCATTCTCGCCAACTTATCATACTTATTTCTATAATCAATAGGAGTGAGTCCAGTAATTTTTTTGAATGTAGTGTGGAAGGCTTTTGTGTCTGAGTAGCCGACATCGAACATTACCTCCGTGATGTTTTTCATGGTTGTTTCAAAGCTTCGCTTCGCCGCTTCCACTTTTACTCGTTGAATGTATTCTAAGACTGAGTTATTGGTCACTCGCTTGAATCTCTGCTCGAAACTTCTTTTTCCGACAGCCATCTCCTCTGCTAGCACATCTACGGTCATACATTCTTCAATCTTCTTTTCTATGTATTCCTGAGCTCTTTTCACAGCTTCATCCTGATGGGATTTTTGGCCATTGAACATGGTTAAGGCTGTCTGACTATTACGATCTATGTCTATAGCGAAGTACTTAGCCGTTAACACTGCTATTTCCCGATCCGCATATTTTTTACCAAACGAAGCAGTAAGTTCCAATAAGAATTCGCTCCACCGCTGGGGTGTATGCCATTTTCCTCTGTCACTATCGCACCATCTTGAAGTTCGACTTCTGGGTAGAGCTCTCGAAACAGATTTGTAAATCCCCAATGTGTAGAACATTTTTTACCATTCAGTAGTCCTGTAGCGCTAAGTAGAAATGCCCCTACACAAAGAGAAGCAATCTCGGCTCCTGATTCATATTGTGCTTTGATACATGGGATATAGGCTTCATAGGCTTTTACAGCCTCTTTCGTATCACCAAAAAGTGCGGAAATTACTATCAAATCAGTAGTTGCTGCATTAATTAAAACCTGGTCATAAAATACGGAATAGCGATTGCCACTTAGTCTAACTTCTGGGTTCAGCCCCAGGGAAATCGCTTTTAAAACCCTTTCGTTATTGAGTTAATTTAGGTATATTTATGAGAGGGTAAAAAAAATGCCCACTTGCTACAGCACCCCAAAAACCCACCCGGCTTTCCCTCATTTTTTTAAAGACTTGAAAGATCCCCGTCGAACCGTCAAAGGCAATCATCTTTATCCACTAGAAGAAATTTTGTTTCTCAGTATATCCGCAGTCATCAGTGGCGCAGATAGTTGGACGTCAATTAGCCTTTTTGGCCGTTCCAAACTGGACTGGTTAAGAAAATGGTATCCTTATCAGCACGGAACGCCCTCTCACGACGTACTGGGCAGAGTTTTCTCCGCACTTGATCCAGAAGTCTTCAACAGGTGTTTTATCTCTTGGGTAGATTCTATTGCCCAGCTCACTTCAGGGGAGGTGATTGCTGTTGATGGGAAGACAATTTGTCGCTCTGCTGATAAAACAGCAGGGAAATCAGCTTTCCATGTGGTCTCCGCTTTTGCCTCTGCTAACGGACTGTGTCTGGGGCAAGTGGCTGTAGACTCCAAGAGCAATGAGATCACAGCCATTCCACAACTTCTTGAGCTTCTGGCTTTGAAGGGATGTGTCGTTACCCTGGATGCCATGGGATGTCAAAAAAACATAGCCCACGCCATTCGGGATAAGCAGGCCGACTATATACTGATGGTAAAAGGGAATCAAAAGGGACTTAAAGAGCAAATAGAAAAAGTGTTTTCAATCGCTCCGATTAAAGACGAGTATCAAAGTAGAGACCTAGGACATGGCAGGATAGAGTTTAGAAAATGTGAGGTAGTTGATCAGCTCAGATTCTTGGATGACCGCAATAACTGGCAGGATTTAAAAAGCATAGCACGTGTGACTTCACAACGGATCAACAAACAAAGCGGGAAACAGAGCGTTGAAACACGCTATTATATCACGTCCCTGAAACCGGACGCACAGATAATCAGTCAGTCAGTGAGAGGCCACTGGGCAGTAGAAAACAACCTCCACTGGAGTCTGGATGTGATTTTCAAAGAAGATGCCTCCCTGAAAAAGAAAGATCATTCCGCTCTCAACTACAACATGATCACCAAAATGGCACTTAACCTGATTGACCGGGAGAGCTCAACAAAAAAGAGTAAACCGTCCAAGAGGTTGCTTTCCGCACTTGATGATAAGTACCGGGAAAAAATCCTCAAAATCTAAAAGCGATTTCCCTGC
>Ga0105053_10002931_pt1 | contig 26238 bp, 10 predicted proteins | sample BON01_FD_78093 | JGI IMG/M metagenome (GOLD analysis project Ga0105053, IMG submission 78093) | Freshwater microbial communities from Lake Bonney liftoff mats and glacier meltwater in Antarctica - BON-01 | ecosystem: Environmental > Aquatic > Freshwater > Ice > Glacier meltwater | place: Lake...
AAGCGTTTTTCCAGAGATTTTTGGTAGGTATGCATCTTGGGGTTGCAGAAATAGGTCATCTTGGGGATGCAGAAAGAGGCCATCTTGGGGATGCAGAAAGAGGGACGACAATAGATAAAGTGTCGTTGCATGCTTTAGTGATTACGTCGTGGAAGACGATTGCAGGCGAGTTCGCTGTCAAGACGAGGGATGCAACTAAATTTCATCAGAAGCGATACAATGAGTGCCTGTTAATAGATTGTGATTGTGTTGTTTGAGTTTTATGCCAAAACAAAATCTTATTACCAACGACCTGAAAAGAGCAGAGATCAAAGTTTTTAATACATAAATAACTTTGGTTTTGTTGCGAGTATCACGCAATTTCCAGAGGACAAACTTCATGTGATATTGTTTTTTTGATTTAGACTAATGAATCTCCATCGCTATAGGTATCAAACTCTTTTGATACAGAACATATGACAGAAGCAACGTTATTGGGGAAATGCTCCAAACCCATATTCCTCCCGACATTAAACACATCGAGTACCTTTCGATCAGCGATCCAAACTGGAAGATACTTATCAGTATTTGAACAACAAGAGCCTTTTCGAGAACTGACTCTCATAATATGCAAAAGTCTTCCAGGGGGGTGCATGCGAATCATATGAAGCTCATCATCGGAAGCCTTACTTCTTAATATTTCGATCTTACGAGCAAGTTGGTCTCTAGCAAACGTACGGGGCACCTGATCTGGATGATATAACATATCTTCTGCGTGCGTGTTCGTCACTGCCGATCGAATAGCTGTGGCTTTGCTTACTTTACATCGTCTTAGAACTTCCATCATCTGACCTCGAAGTTTGGTTAACGAATGCCAGGATGCATGAGGGATCATATCACTACCCAGAAACACACTATCAATCCACTCGGTTGATCTCTCAGCGAGTTCGTAATCAAATACGCATCCAGGAGGCGAATAAGCTATCACTCGTAGGTGAGGGAACCGGGGTTTCACCATCAGGGATAAGATACTAGCTATGCCGGCACCGAGGCTGTGCCCGATAACAACCAGTGCATAGTTGGTGCAATCAGGGAGATCATTGATAGACCCATAGTTTGAGTTAAACAACTGTTGAAGAATTCCTCGGTGTTCTATATCTTCACGGACTTTGGAGGCCGACAGAAGCATACCACGATGCGCGTAATTCGCCTCGGTAACTATATCTTCAAATCCCCATCGCTTCGCTTCTAATAGCAGAGATTCCGGATGTACCATTGCATCTATCAGAAGATCGGCAGCAGAAATGGTCCCACGAATTGTTACAACAACAGATCTGTTTGTATGATCAACCCCGATACCATACGGTACCATATGGGCTTCATTTGTATATGAAACGAATACAATAACATGATTCGATCCATGCAATTGATTCTGAAAAGCAGATTTATGAAACCCACTTTTAATACGTCTATTAATGGATATTGAATAAAATGATAACTATAAACTTACCAACAATCGTCTTCTTCAAAATGAACAACAGAAGAAGTGTGTACTGCTTCAGGACACATCAAGTTACAAGGTCCAGTAATTAAGTTCATATAGGTAAATAAAAGTTTGCCGTAAATTGCTAGCATAAAAGGAGCAAACGCGGCTGCAGAAGCTAAGAGTCGTTTCGCTTCGTCGTCAAGAGCTACATGTGAATTTTCAAAATTATTGACGTAGAGTTTCATTTTCGCTCTCAGAGAGTCGTTTTTATCAGGCCATAACCAAGAAGCAGGCATGTTGGAGTCGTTAAGAGGGGTGTTGAAGTCAGAGGGAGAGTTCAACGAAGGATGGAGTGCACGGCGAATAATGGCTTGTACTGCTGCAGCTTCCCTCGCACGCTGCTCCGCACGCTACACGATATTTGAAAATCAATTTCAAATTCATTGTATGATTACTTACCACTAAACAGAGCGCTGCAATGAGATCAGAAGGCACGAGATCCAACCCGGTGAAGAACTGCGACATTACTTTGGCGACATCTGCATATGTAGCGTCCCCCGCTTCCATGGCCCCTCCTCCAAAAAGATTACACGTCACCACTCTGAATAAACAACACCAACTCCTGCACCTATTCTCCCAGCGATGCACTGACTTTTCATGGTCTTCAGCTGACTCCAATACTTCTTCAAGAAGCCACGGATTACCTTCCGAAGTGGTATGGCTACTAGTTAAAAGACATCCACACCCAAATAACATAAACATGTGCATCCAAATACAAGCGTTCATGATGGCCAAGGGTGTCCATCCTCCTTTCGTGTCTACCGCCCACAATAGCACTGTTCCAGTTGCATTGATGACGACTTCGGCTATCAAAATAGGCAAGGTCATTTTTAGAAAGGTATCAGCGAGTATTCTTTTCTCTACATCCATAATGGATCCTTTCATAGAGTGAATAAATATGAGGGTGTACAATACCGCCGAAAGTAAGAAAGCGATTCCTAATGAAAACGCCCAAACTTGCACTGCGTCATCCAGGGGAAACTGGATGGAGAAAGCAATTACACACATGTATAGTATACGGAGACAAATACCGAGCAATACGGGAACTGTGAGATCATCGCTCCCGATAATGAACTTGGTGTTAAACAAATGCAAGGCAGGCATAGATGTATCATGGATAAGGGGACCCATGCTACAGGGGGGCTATCCTAGGTTAACTTTAAGTTTCGAGTTTTTAGTTTATTACATGGCGTGTGGCCGGTTCAAGAGCTAGCATAAATATTACATTGAATAGCGAGCTCGCTGTTTTTAAATGTTCATTTTAAATTAATATAAAACCGATAGAAGAAGGAGTATGAAAGAATCATACTATGTACAAGTTTGCGAGTGCAGCTTACATGTGGCCAGTTCAAGAGTGTCAATAGACACGCTTTATTAATTAGCGAGCTGTATCACTTAATATTAAATGAGTATTGGAATATGTTTTTTCTTGGAAGTTCAACTGGGAGATCTAACTATGAATAGTACAAACATGTTTTTGAGGCAGTTCGAGAGTGTTAATAGGAATACATTTTAATTGGCGAAATCTATTTTAATAAAATATTCAATTATATTACAAACGGTCTAGAACGAGAAACATATGTACTTTTTCTAGGAATTGCCGAAGGGGCATGCACATGTCTCGTTCAAGAGCGTGTTTTGGAAGCGAGTATTAACTATTGGTAGTTTGTTTTTTACAATAAACAAGAGCTAAAAGATCTCGATTCAATGGAAGATAGATAGATGGTAAAATTCAAAATCAAAATTGCGTTTCGCCATTTGTGGTACATCAGAAAACCACTTGTTTCCAGAATCAGTGGAAGAGGCGGGGACTAACAACACTATAGTAAATACTATAAGATAGGTATTGTTCATTTTGAATCCAGATTAGTTTTTCGAAAAAAATCATTTCCACTTGCCGAACGTGCGAACAATACCCTAATTATTAACAAACTAAATGAATCATTCCAAGAATTTGCACAGGCGTCGATTGAGCATACAGAAAGAGATTTCCACACGTCGATTGGAGGAGCTGCATATATGGAAAAATCAGCACCAATCGTTCGTTCCGAAGCCTCAAGAGAGCCCCATTTCAGTGGATATTTCTTGGAAAAATAAATTGAGTAGAGCATTGAGGGCTAAAGAATGGGATGACATTCCAATGGCATTCTTTATCGATGAGCAAGTTCAAGAGTCGCCTTCCAGAGTTTTGGGAGTCTCAGAAGATGACGATGAAAACTTGTATGAGGATTCAGTCTGCGAACTATTTTGGTCCTGTTGTGTGGTGCTCCCAACATCATTGTTTTTCGAATAAACAATGATCCAGGAGTTTATAATTAAATATATGTATACTAATAAACAAAGAAAATATATTTTAAACTACGATAATAATACTGCATAGGATGTGAGCCGGCCAAAACACTAAAACAAGGTAGACAAGGTGGAATGAACCAGTTTCATCGTACGCTTTTACCAAAGGGTCTTCGTTATATGAAGTCCATCCGCTGTCAGGAGGCATTAAATAGGGTATTGCACGAAAGGCATTTGCGGAGAATGCACACCATAGTATCATCACCAACCGAACTAATCGTGACGACCTACTTTGAATACAAGTGAGCGCATAAAGAGGAGTGGTGAAGGCGGCAGAAATGAATGCAAAAGGGAAATTAAACATCCCAATCATCACATGGACAATAAATGAAAAAAATATCAAAAACACTTTGAGCGTTTCCAACGAGGTGCATTCAAATCGCCGCAGCAATACCACTGCTAGAATCGAAGGTATGTACATCACCAGTATACTTTCAGTGCCTAGCACAGGCACGACGAATCGAAGTACGCCGAGTGAGAAGGATAGCGTGCTGGTGAATATCAAAAATGCAACCAACAGACCGGAAATAGATTCTTGACTAGCTGTATGCAAAATCAAAATCAAGCAAATCGCTGAAGGGGATAGAACCATAAGAAGCGGGCCGAAGAATTCTCCGATAGAAACAAACTTGCGCAGGTTTGGAAGCAAATATAAAAAGTAAGACTGGTGAAAACGTTCCGACAGATTGCTTATACTTCTGACAATGAGCTCCACCGCCTCCCCCATTGCTTCCGTCTGTACCTTGTTGCTCTTTTTGCTATTGGAATGAACTTTGACAGTAAGGGAGTGAATATCGTAAGGCAGTAGATAAGCATGCCAACCTGAATTCCCAAACGCAACATCTCTCATAAAACGAATCAAATTGTCCATCTCGGATAAATACGTTTTCACTGAAGTTCTTCTTAGAGGAGTAATATTTTTCGACAAGGTCATTATGGTATCAGACAGCTTATTCCGTTGCTTTTCGTCCATAAGAGGATTGGATCCAATAGTAACCGGAGCACGAATTTTTGAATTCAAAATATAAATTACCAGATTCACCAGATCAAGATTGGGTAGCTTGCCGTCGATTCCTGCAACATCGATTTCTACGTGATCAATTCCTTCGTCAGGTTTTTCAAAATCCAGAACGATACCACCGATGATCGTTCCTCCTCTAACCATATCACTGGACTCTGAATAATAGTCTTTTATCCAGGCGGCTAGTTGACGTTCATCGGAAACCTCCACTAAAATAACATTCTTGCTTAACCACGTCACGTCGGATAACGCTTTTGAAATTCCCAATGACAGACCAAGACCACTAGTATATAAGTGATTCACTATAATGATTGACTCACGGCGATCAGCTCCTACTAACGGCTTCAAGATGCCATAGACGGCTCCAGAATGATGAGTTCTGGAGTTTGGAATCACTTGCTTCATGGCCTCTTCAACTTCTCCGATAGCTGCAACGTCTCCGATAGCTTCACCCTGTACGATATGATGGGAGGCGAATGAAGATCGCGCATTGCCAGCACCTAGCGCGTTTTCAGAAAAGTAAGTGCCACGACACTTCGATTCACCTGTTGTGATGCAAACAAGAGGAAATAGACAAACCCACAGAAGCCCAAGCGTGTACAGCAGAACACTGGCAGAAACAGCATGTCGCCGCAGTAATCCCACCAGAAATACACCGATCTTTACTAGGGGTCTCTCTTCTTTCTTCATGCATAAAGATAATAATTGAAATGAATTCAACAGTGTTTTTTATGACACCCTCAACGGTATTATTGTGCAACATGAAGTGGTTGTTATTATTAGCGTGTGCTGTTGAAGGAATAAATAGCGCAGATCCTTCCGTGCCCGTAGACAATGATCAATATACAAGATGCAAACAGACCCATCGTTGCGGATGGGGGTTTAGTGATTATGATGTAGTAAATGCAGTTCATGAATTTAATAGCACGATATTCGAAAACGGAGAGCATGTGAAGGCGAATCTGTTCGCTGATTTTGAGGATTGGATGGTTGGTGCAAGAGGATGGCAAGAAAAAATACAGTCGTCGAGATTCAAAGGCCACTTTGATTCCATCGCCCTCGACCTTCTTGGACCTTTAGAGACTTCCATGGACGAGATTCTGAATATAAATACAACTTCGCTCGAATGCATTATCAACTATTCCAATGGGACAGTTATTCAAAATTTTACTGGACAAGAGCTCTTTACTAACGAAGGAACGCCAGTGGCAGTTTTCAACTTCGACTATGTTTCGTTGAGCAGTCAACAAGTGAATGTGTTTGGTGGTAGAGCACTGGCGGTGATGAGTCGCTCGAGCATTCACGTGAATACACATGTAGATGTACCAGCTGGGCAACTGGGCGGGTTTATGGGGGCTCACAATGCCGGTACCATCAACAGCAACGGTCCAGGTAGTTCCAGCAGACGAGTGTACCTGTACACGGTAAAAGTAGTGGCAGATGATATCAATGAAATACAAACAGTTGCTTCCAGTGCGTATCAAGGCCAAACACTGTCAGGTAGTTTTAATGTCGTGTTCGACGGTCACAAGTCCATGCCCATTCCGCATAACGCCTCGCCAGACCTCTTCAGAGCCAGATTGGAGAGGACACATGCAAGTGTGGGTAAAGTGACAGTGACTCGTAGTGGGAGGAGCGATGAAGGAGGATACACTTGGTTCATCACGTTTGAAACGGCGGTGGGGGATGTTCCTCAATTGATGGTAGAGAGTGAGCTGGTTGGCATCGATGCTCAGATTACCTCGTCTACAATACAACAAGGTAATTCCATTTCAGGATATTTCAAATTGGAATTCCAAAATAATGAATCCGATCCATTGCTGCTAAATAGTACGAGCAGAGATTTGGAAACCACGCTCTTGAATTCGTTTTCCTCGGTGGATACTGTATTTGTTCAAAGAAGCGATGCGACCACGGATACACCAGTTGCCAGTCGTAGTACCAGTGGTCGAGGAAAGTGTGATAACGGTCTCTGTAGCGATGGTCCTGGTCAAGCGAGAGGATTAGCGTGGACAATTCTTCTCACCACTTCTACTTTGAATGTTTCTCCAACATGGCCTCTTGATGACCCACCAGCGGAAAAAGCATCTACCTTAACTGCCACACTGCTGGATCATGTGGGTGTTAACGTGGTTGTGCATGTTGAGTCTGGTCACACATTGAGCCATGCAGAGACATTCAACGGTATCAATATCAGTTCTCCTTTCACTCTTACTTACGGCGGATGGGGAGGAAGTTATGGAACACAAGGTGAAGGAGTGACTTCACAAGTAGAAGCGCTCACATACAATGACCGGCCTTCTGTTAATACAACGTATCTTGCCTCAGCACATGTCACCAACATGTATGGAGACGATATATCAGCAGATCTTTTAGGTGGTAGTGGAGGCGGCATAGGAGGGTTCATTCCTAGGGATATCGTGATGTCGGCAACAGGCATTGGAGGTGCCGGAGGGGGAGCTATTGAATTCATTGCAGTGAATGATATTGTGATTAACGGATCCATATCTGTTTTGGGTCAAGATGGAACCGATGGTTCGTTTGGCGGTGGAGGGGGAAGTGGAGGAACAATCATCCTTGCAGCAGGTTCAGTTGTGTATCTAGGCGGAGCCATGAATGTAACAGGAGGAAAGGCTGGCATGAGTTTCCGCTTGAACTCTACATCAGTCAACCACGGCGGTCTTGGACGCATAGGCATCTTCAGTGAGTCGCTATCGAGCACATCATTCACTGCATCATCAGCAGATACCGTACAAACTGCAATGGATGCAATGGTTCATGTGGATCACACGCTGGGAGCCGCTGCGACGACGTCGTCTCTACGTCTGCATATCCCTGTAAGCACCCCCTTGCGTAAAGGTCCCGTGTACAAAATACGACGAGAGAGCGCAGTTCCCAAGCCAGGCAGAGTCTCGTTGTTCTTTCGTGTGGATCATTCGAATGGTCGAGAAGGTAAATGGAAAGGTCACGTAGGGTTGTTTGCTGAGGATGAGAGGGATGAAACGATGATAGGTACTGGAATTTATCAAGGGTATATGCACCATGATGCCAATTTCATGAAGGAACCTACTCATAAACTGTCCAGTCAGATCATAGTGCCAAAGCGATGGTACAAGTTGGATATCTTCATTGACTGGACGAAAAATCAGTACACGTTGAGGTTGAATGACATTGAATACGCCACGGACAAATCATTTGTGGGAATGGGAGTGGACGCTATCGGATTCTTCGGTTCCGATTCATCCACGGTGTGGTTTGACGAAGTGTACGTGGGCAACGACGACACTCAATCGTTCCGCTGTCCCATCGCAGCTAAACAAGATGTAATACATCACAGCACTCAAGTGGACATATCTATCCCTCAACACATCAATTGGAACTCCGTCCATTCACCTACCACCTATTTCAATACATCTCACCATCAATCCCATCTTTCTAATCGGGAGTATTTCCAAAATTACGAATTCGATACAGGGGGGCTACATCGCCGATTTTTTATGGACGTTCCTGAGGAGGAACCTGATAAAAATGTCGGAAGGTTGACTCGCTCGTCCTTAGTTCACTCGCCGTATTCATCGGAAACATCAGAGGAGATACTTCAGAGAAGTCGGACAAGTGCTGGGACAGATTGGACCAGTGGTCCCAGCACTGGAGACGGTCTAACAGGAAGATACTTTTGGTTTGAGGATCATGTGAACCATCGACTGGACGAGTACCTCTATGGTGGTATCATGGCCTGTTCTACATCTGACTTTGTGCATTGGAGGTTCGAAGGAACTATGTTGCATTTTAATAACATCAGTTATGATGGAGGTGTGCCTCGTCTTCGAGTAGATTTGCACGGAGGCGTGGATGGGGTTGGGACTTCTACTGCTGGTAAACACCATACGGTCGAAATACCCGTAGAAGAAACTGTGGGAGTTGGTAATTGGAGTGGAGTAGCTTTGAAATCACAAAGTCCGAAAGTGATTTACAATAATCTGACACAAAAGTATGTCATGTGGTCTCAGGTGTTTGATGACAGCAACGAATTAGGAGTTACTCTAGTGGCTTCGTCGGATTATCCGGGTGGTCCATTTGTGATTCATGATACGTTTCTTCCAGATGGAAATGAAACTCATGATCAATCAGTGTTCAAAAAAGGAGACAAAGCTTACTTAGTACGAACCTATTTCACAACTGTGGATTATGTGCTACCAGAACCAGTGATGCAACCGATATGGGAATCTGTCAAGAATGCAAATGGGGATGTTGATTTTGGATTGAATTATTATCGTTCTGATTACAAGCAGTTTTATGACGATTCAAATGATATATGTATCCAACGACTTCGAATGGAAGACAAGCCAGAGCAAATAGATATTATTCCTGAAACCATTCCAGAGGAGAAATGGATCAAGAATTCCTATTCCGGTGATGGTCGTATGGAGACTTATGTTGTCAATGAACAAGCACTGCCATGGATTGAAAAGAACATTGTTGGTCAAGGAGTTCAAGTCATTGATTCCCGATTCAAGAATCCAAACAGCACCGAGAACAACGCATGGCAAGCTGCATCAGTGCCCACTGTGAAGTCCCAGTCTTGGAGTAGCAATTTCATGGACGCCAATATTGCCGACAATCCTATCCATTCCACGTTGCCAGATAAGTTGATTGGTCCACCTCAAATTGTGGAACAACGGAAATCGAAATACGTGGCTATCAGCTTGCTCACACCAGATTTCTTACAGACTAGTGGAGTATTGACAGTTGTTGAAGGGTATGGAGATCAATTACTTGCAGACATCATCAAAGACGACAACATGTTCAACCTGGAAGCCACAGTTGATCCGATTCATTATCCACGAATGTTCTTTCCAGATACTTGTCAGGGCGGAATAGAGGATGATGAGTGGGAAGATTGCAATGCGCCCACGGAGCAGTTGCAGGAAAGTACAGCACCAGGGCAAGTGTGGGGGCTTTCGGAACCTTTTAACTTTAAGACCGAGTATGACTGGTCGTGGAGGTACCATCAATATCGCTGGAATTTGAACGATCTACACGATGCTCCTGTGAATTATGTGGATCAGCTTGTCGATTGGTTTGAACCTGGAAGAGGCGCTTCGAGGACTACAAGAGGACGAGACTTTATCAGGTTGTATGATTACAACTGTTACCGAGGACCCAACGACAAAGACCAAAGTGATCCTGAATACCTGCCTGCTGACGATTTATACATGCATGAACTATCGCAGCATTATACAAAGACTGAAAATGCAGATATCGATTCCACTACAAAACATCTTATATTCCTCTAGAGACCTTTGCATCACATAGTATTCTTTAGAAATATAAAATCAAAATAGGTATCAGATTACCAAACCACTTTTATTTTATAGCAATCAACCATGTTTATGTCTTGTTTTCATTCTAAAAAAAGTTGAATACTTTCATTTTAGCAAAAATCAAAACTATTAAAATCCATCATCATCGTCATCATCGTCATCATCATCTTGGTTTCTATTGAGCCATTCTCCACCTTCTGCCGCTTGCCGAGCAACTGTTGTTTCATCAGCATCAATCGCTATACAATGAGTCACGGCATACAACAGTTTCTCCCTGCACACTTGCAAGCTAGAATACATGGGTATATCCACTGTAAAGAAACAAGTGTGACCGATTGGCATGTAGTTATCAGCTGGAACTTTTGTATACTTGTTGATTTTATGTTTTCGTTCCCAATCAGCTGTGGACGAAGGCAATCGAGAACGACCCCAAACGAATCTCAGATATTTTTGTTTGTCATCTTGAGAAAACTCCTCTAGCACTTGCCAAAACAGTTCTACCGAGGGAGTGCTATCACTAATACCATCGCCATAAACTGTATTAGCTTTCAGTATTGCAATGTCTACTTCCGGTGGTCCACATACCATGAGCTCCAATTCATCTGCTGTGAATAAACTCAATAAATTGCGGGGTACCTGAGTGCCAAGCCCTCGTGCTATTGCCGTACATTGCCTGTCCAGCTCATGCAACCTGGCCTTCTCCAAAGCGGCACAGTAATCATCTCTTCTATTGAGAGTCACCATAGTACTGTTACCTCCAGGAATGATCTCAACCGCTCTCCCATCAGAACCTTTCATTGTGAACCTGAGATCCATTGCTTTCAACTCTTCATCTCCGAGTGACGATATACCCTTGAATGTCTGGTAAAAATCCAGATCACATGAACGGATATCTGCCATGGAAACATGATCATTACAAAGTTGTTTCCAAACGAATGATGGAAGATCAAGGACGAATGGATTCTTTGTTCGCATTGAAATGCCCATGAGTTTCCCAACAAATTCATACATAGCGAGAGCCGTGTATGAGGATGACGATGCTAGAGGAAGGTATTTGCCTCTATTCTCTCCTTGGTTGACTACTTGATTAGGACATGGCACGAACAACGGTAATGCAGGAGTGAGTAATTCCTGACAAGCCTGGTTGAAAACATCTCGATAAGGACCTCCGTAATCATCAGCTCGTTCTCCAGCAAGAATGGTATACCATGCACGATGCGAGTTTCGCAAAAGACTCGCATCTTGCACAGCAGCAGTTGGAACCAGCAGTGGGTTCTTGTCGGATTTATCATAATCGCTTCCATGCAATTGAGCAAAAAGCTGACCAAATACAGTTCGTGCACCACGAGTATCAACTCTACCTGACTTCAAGAAATCAGCAGCCTTGTTCCTGTCCAATGTAACAGTGGGTAACTTATTCTGCTGCATCCAATGATCATCCCCGGAATGAGAGTCATTCAATACTCGTTCAAACAAAGCCTTTTTCACAGAGGACATCACAAGTCCTCTTACGCTCCGCAAGGAAGCTGCAAGAGCGCTTTCATGTGCAGCACAGCTGAGGTCAACCAGTGGCAATACATGAGCTAGTCGGCGATTGAAGTTACGAAGCACCAGGAACCGCAGTTGGAGATGCAATTGCGGAATACCAATAAGTGACTTGTAGTTTTCCAGTTCGTCATCAGTAGGCTCCAAGTCATTCGGAGAAAACGTCAACGGATCTTCTCCCACTTTTGCACATATTTCATTCACGAGTCTCACCAATTCGCAATCATGCTCCAATGTGAATTTCTCGAACAAAGCATGGAAGGTCTGCAATCGTTTCATATTCTTCGGTTCCTGGGCTATTCGTTTAGTTGTTTCACGAGAGAACAAAGGAGATATTGTCATACGGTAACCCCACTCTTTAGTAGCAAACGAGTTCTTGTCCCGTTTAGATGTTTGCTTCCTTTCTGCAGTGTCTTCCAAATCACTGGTTGGCCGAATAACTCTTTCCTTCTGCACGATCCGTTGCATGCTTGCTGTTTGTAAAGCAGCGACTGCAGCATCGGCAGCAGTAATGGGGGTCGTTTGAATGTCTTGCTCATGGTCCAGTCTAGAATTCACTTCGGCAAGCCACTCCTCTTCCTCTGCGATAACTTGCTCCTCGTCTTCCACAGCGGCACGATGTTCCTCTTGTTTCGATTCTTCTGCCATTCGATCTGCATGTGTAATGAGGTACTCGGCAGCCCTATTCACATCATTCTCCATCGCATGCAGCGCTTGTACGCACCATTCTACTGGGTATCCAAGTGCACTTAGCATCAGTGCTTGCTCATCTGGTTGAGACGTGGCTTGTTGACTTCCTTCGTCATCTCGTCTTCGAGAAACTCGTGTAGTCAACGAACGAGCAATCGACCTTCTTGAAACCCGATTCTCTTGTCTTGATTCGGTGGCATTTTGCTGCGATTGTTCATCAGAACCAAATTGTTGCGTAATCCTAGCAGTGGCATGCTGCTGTTCAAAATTGCTCCTCAACTGATGAAGAACTGCAGCGGTCTCAGGGTCTACGGAAGAGCTTCCAGAGAGCAATGTGATCTGATCGTCCTTGTTGTAGAAAGAAAACGTGGGAACAAGTTCATTTCCCGGTTTCATTAGAGTAGAAGGTAAAGGAAGTTTATTAAATGCCACTCCCCAATCCTCCCCATTGCAGGCAATAGACATGGCTCTTCTTGGGATGTCCAGAGTCACTCTAACGATATCACCACTCTTCAACCGCTTACCGAATTTGAATCTCACTTTACGGCCGCCGTGCCAGCATGCCATGCATCCGATCCAACCCCATCCTTTCTCGTCGCAACCGAGGTAATTGGCAACCTTGGCTGACTTCATCGCGACTCCGAAGAAGATGTTGGCCGAAGGACCAGTGCGATCCACTCGAACCTCCCAAGTGTTAATCCCACTGCTGAAACCAGTGGTGGAAAATACTGTTTGCCACACTTTGTCCTTTCGCAATGAGGCTGTTTTACCGTTATTGCTCACACGGACCTCGGGAGCTTTGTAGTCGGCTGTGCGATGCAGAGACCAGTTCATGGATTGAGGCACAGGAAAAGTGTAATGCAAAACACTCGCGGGCACATGCACAGAGCAACCTCCGAAGCATCCTTGGAGGGTTTCCACTTGAAGTCTTTTTTCTATTTTCTGCACTTTCACATTGCATGCCAACACCAGAGTTTTACCAAATGGTGTAGAACATCGACGATCAAAACGAAGAACCAAGGCTTCAGCACCTGGTATGGAAACTTCCCCTTGTACAACCTTGCCTGAGTACGGATGAGGGCTTTCCACAACAGCTGTATGATGGGCAAGAACCAGTTTCAAAAAAGTGTCTTCAGCCATGAGAAATTCACTGGGTAATTTCACACTTTCTCGACGAACCAGGGCTTCCATAATGGCTGCAAGTTCACTGAGCTGTTGGAACCAATTCTCTTGACTGTTGAGCGAAACAGGTGTCTCTACCGGCAATTGCAATTCGTCATCCTGTAAATGGAGGTTTCTCGTAACAGATTTGTCCCTTAAGAATGTCACATTCAACGGGCGTTTCGTTTTAATGGTATCCCATAATTCCTTGACTTCATATTCCGAAACTTTCTTGTTATTCATTTCCCAGAATATATCATAAGCCATAACTCCACTGGAAAACGCACATCCATCATCTTTGACACTGTGCACCACCAAAACGTCTTTATTGGAGAGGATTTCAATGCCTAAGGGCCCTGCGAACGTCACTTCAATGTACTGATGAGGAGTTGAATCTATTTCCATTTCCACAGGCAAAGATATTGGTGCTACTTTTTCATCAAGTACATCTTCAATTGTACTGGTGCTATCCATATCGCTGTGCTGCAAACTAACAGCTACAAATACTTCTGCTAATGCACATAGAAGAGATGAAAACAATGGCATCTCATCCAAGTGACCATCTTTGGATTTCTGAGCTTGACGCTTATAAAGTGATTCCATCTGGACCCTCAATTCAAGCAGCTCCTCCTTCAACTTGCCTTGAATCGTGTCCGGGGGGGTTCGACGGATAACCATTGCTAACATTCGTATGGCTTTAATACGCACCGCAGGAGCAGCATTTCGACTAAATCTCAACAATGCATGAACTAATTGTGGGCTAAAAACTCTTCTTGCCCATCGGCCCATTCCGTTGGTTTCATTGGCATCAAACTCAGATAAGAGTTGCAAAATCCAAAGCAGTAATTCAGAGGACCCATGATTGGAATCGGTGGTGGAAGCAAGACCTAAATGGAAAGGTCTGATCATGCCTTCCACAGATGGTTTACCTAGGGCACTGGATGAGGTGGAAGTGAGCTTCAGCCCGTGTAACATCCTGGCCTTGGCGTCGTCATCAGAGGTCTTCCGTTCCGATTCAATCGTCAATCTCGATTCAATTGAAGCTGCATCGACCCGATTCACGGACAATAATTTGGACTGATCTTTCGTGGGGTCGTCGGCAATCACTGGACTGAACGTGCGGGAACTGTTGTCAATTTCCCAAACAGATACCCCTGTTTTGGCCATGCGGTACTTGGACTTCTTCTTGTCGTCATCTGATGCATCTGATTTAGTTCTTGACCTTTCGCTTTCCTCCAATCTGTAAGTCCATAAACCTCTATGCAATGTGGACACTTGAACGCAGGTCTCGTGAACGCACCGAAAGTGCTGCAGTTGCTCCTTTCTTACATCAGGTTCTTTTCGAGAAAGTCCTTTCACTGCAACGCAACCCAATGCCACGTACCCTTCAGGTGGGATAGGCTCCCAAAACGATACTTGTTCGTCACTGTGCTCTTTTCCAATCTGCCACACTAACTTGAACCTCATGGGGCGTGCAAGAAGCGAATGGCCTTGGGATGTACAGGTCTTTCCACCCATACCATCATCATCGCTTACCACTGTCACAGGCTCTGGTCTTTCGTCAGCACCTGTAGTCACAACATCACCCAAGATACAGTAGCCCGAATCAGCAAAAGGCCGCCAAATGCGAATAGTTGCTGGGCGTTCATTGACCACTTCTTTAGTTTTTTTGGAGAACCTATCAACAACTTGTGATATACTTGTCAATTTATCATTCCATATCTCTAAGAAATCAACCGATGGTCCTGCTTGCAATCCACCTGGCAAAAATTGCCACGGTCCACGAGCTAACAACACCAATTCCTGTAATATATCTTCAGAAAGCGTGCGTAAAACGGAGTGCTTCCACAACTCATCATCAACCTGTTCAAGAAGGGCCTCTTTGATTCTAGGATCATTGGAATGAGTTGGGGGCTGTTCCAGCACAAGTCGATTGCATGACAAAGTGACTATTTCTTTGGTCAGATTATCTTCTATTTCGAAATGTTCGTTGAGCGGTCGTTGAGCAGGTGAGGAAGGTCTTATGGAATCGAACTCTTCTCCTATCGCATCCACCAAGTTCAAAGGTATCGTTCCTACGTTCCCAGTAGCTACATCTTTCGCTCGACCCCATCCGCTCTTGGTAGCACCCAATACAATGATACTCGCGCCCTTCTTCAGCGGCAGATCGCCTTTGCGTTGAGGCTCGAAATCAAACAAGACGCGAGCTAACTGTTGAAAGTCGTTCTCGCGTTGTTTAATGACTTCATCGCTTGAGCTCCGAACTGTCCCTTGAACCATCACATTATTCGCCATCCACCATACTTGCTTACCTATCGAAATAGTGTCCGTATTCTTCCTGTACTGCGTCCATGCTTTCAGTCCTTCAGTCAAAGACGAAACCCCAACAACATTTTGCTTAGACACCTCTTGGGGAAACACCAAGAGCAATTTGCGGCGCAATACTTGAATGGGATCCCCGCGTTCAATTTCAGAGGTCATCGTACCGGAACGAATGTCTTTCCGGATCGAATCCGGAAACGCCCGCAAGTAATTACGTAAGAAATTTCTACCGGTTCCATCCACTGCGAGCAACTTGTGTTGCATGTCTCTAATGAGATCATTGTCATGGACTGAGGAGCTTCGAACAATCAGTGAATTCTCTAAAATCGATACAGTCGCTTGTCTCGCAAACGTAATAAAAAGTTGTCGAGCTGTTTCCCATAACTCCGCATTCACTTGTCGCATCCCTGCTCCTAAAGCTGGCAAACTTCGTACGCTGTTTCGTGTAATAGATTGCACGTCGGAGACACTAGCGACGTTATCGTAGATCTCATAAGTTTTATTATATGCATCTTGATCATCATCAGAGAGGTTAATCGCTAATACATCAGTGCTCCTCATGAAATGACTATCATCTTTCGCACACTCTTGCATTATCCTCGATATATTAAGATCGTAATTCTCCACCACATCATTATCTAGTAACAATCGAATGGCATCCGCCAATGAGCCAGTAGTGCATATTGCCTGCGCGCATTGCATACGAGTATATCCCAAGGCTGTCAGCATGCGTGCTTCCGACACAGTTCGAACGATAAGCGCTTGTTCATTTGCTCGCAGCCACTCTCTCGCTTGTAATAAACGATGATTCGTGGCTTGGAGCGAGCGAACACACCAAGCCCTTGGAAGTTTCAGGTCTTTACTAAGTCGTTCCGCTAATTCGTACACCGTAGGCATTGGAAGTTCTTCAATGGGCTTCCCAAGTAGCGCCACTTCATGTGACAACATAGCATACGAACGCAGCTGCACTTGGGACACACAGACCTCACCAGCGTCTGCAGGATCCACATCTCTGAATAAACATAAAGATGTGTCGATACACCATCGATCATCTTCTAATATAATTGTTGAACTACCATCATGTGTGAGAGTCACAGCCAGCTCGCCATCTACATAATAAGATACTTCCCCTTTCGACAAGTCGGCAGACATCGCCAAACGGGTCCAGGTGTCTGCTGTTACAAGACCAGGTTTGGAGTACTGTATACATCCCACAGATCCACTCGATCTAACATACCAGTCAGCAAGTGAATCATTTTCTACCCCAGTTTGGAGAATAGAGGTGAAATCATTTTCAAGGGAACTTGCAGGTATTCGAATATCGATGATCAAGGTATATTGGTTCAAGTAAACCGCTTGAGCGGAACCATTACCGGAAAAGAAATGCCCTAGAGATAAGTAAGAGTCACAAGGAACAGTGAGATACTTTTCCAAAACGTCCTCATCAAGAAATTTGCAATCATCAGCATTATCGGATTCTTTCGGGTTTTCTGACAGCTTTTTCAGAGATGCTTGAACGCGTTTGTTGTCAGGTTTAATACCTCCTTCAAAATTCCAAGTACAGGCAATTTGATCGGTGTGGTTCAGGTGGAAGGAGTCTTCGGGTGTTCCGCCAGAGAGCTTCTTAGTAATCGCGGCCTTCCTATCCGAATGAGATTCAACTATCGACTTTTCGATATCGTCGCCAGCTGACTGCTTCACATAACACATCTCACATGATTTCGAGACAGTTGTATTGGTGAATCCACAAGCCGAGCACGACCATTTCTTGTCATCAGGTGAGGAGGATTCATCATACACCGGGGGTCCTTCCAAACTGCGCTGAAGCATTTCTAAACAGAGAAACCGATGATGAAGTTCGCGCAGTGAAAGCTCATCCAACCTTCCTCTAGGAGCGGCCAACAAGGAAGTAACCGCCTGTAAATGACCATTCGATACAAATGCTTGGACTATCATCGGTTGGTCATGCAACAGAGTGTGAACTACCTGACCTGCTCTAGCTTTAGATGTTTCATGTAGTCGAGCAGCAATAACGTTATCAAGGCCTGTAGTTCCAGCTCTGGAAGAAACACTTTGTTGAACCAGATTCACGAGTAGTGCCAATAAACGGTCAGGTTTCTCAATACAATCGACAGGGACTTTCGTTTTTGTCAAAGGGAAAAGTTCTTGATGTTTTCGAATCAACATCGGAGGCGAGGATGGAAAGGATACTTGAGCAATCTCAGAGTGACCACCAAGAGGTGTGTACCAATCAAGAATACCTTCTTGACCTTCCACTTCGTTTGCTACCACAGATACTCTACAACCGGTATAAAGCACTTCTAAAGAACCTCCAAGGACAGCTAACGACCCCATCATCAGATTAAACGCCTCCTTTCTTGAATGCAAAATACACAAATCCTCGACATCTTCGCTTAGTCTAGGAATTTCATACGCGAGATTATGCAACAAGCCTCTGTTAATAAAGGGACGCCATTTCGAGTCCGTTAATAGAAGTGTTCGAAGTAGACTCACAACTAGGCTGCCAACAACCAAGTTGCTGTTGACACCAGCATACAACAGCATCTTACGAAGCGAATATTTAGGACTCAATTGTTGGATTGGAACATGAGGTAATAAAATACTAAGAATATCAAATGCTACCGATGACCTGAGGGGATAATTGCTCGCGAACCCAATATCGAAGAGGAGAGCAACCAGACCAACAGTATCCATCATCTTCGAGACCTTTCCCGGTTGGGACTTTATTAAAACATACAACAGTTGCAAGATTTGACTGGTATACAATCCAGAATCATTCGCACCTGTTTTCACAATCCATTCGATCCAATTCACATGGTTCAAGTCGCGGCGTTCTGTAGAAATATTCAAAGGCCCGTTCTTCGTACATGAGGTTTTCTGGAATGACCGTTGTAGACCCTTGGTTAGCCACACTAGTGCAGTACCAAGGGTCCCATCATTCACATGGTGCTCCATCATCTTCTGAAACAACAACCAACTCGCTTTCGCCGCTCGAATGCCCCATGAAAGGCCGGTTGAAGCATCGACGTTTCTCACCTTGCCCACCAAGATACAAGAATGATGAAATCCAGCCGCTATGTGAATAGGACGTTGGTCTCTTAGCGATAGTGACATATCTCCTTTGCAGCAAATCTCTTTAGGGTAAGGATTATCCATTGTCGTTCCATTTCCAAGCCCCCCATCTTTATTCCTTCCCCAGGAAATCACACGTCCGTAGGAAGTCACTGCCAATGAATGCCCTGTCCCACTAGACACAGCCACAAATCGATCGTTTTCATCGCTCCACATTACCGGAACAGGCACACTCATATCTTGATTGTGCCCCACTCCTAATTGACCTAGATCATTCTTACCAAACGAATGGAGTCTACCATCTGCTATCACCACAGTAAAATAGTATCCACAAGACACTGTCTCGCAAGAAAGACTGCGTAGTTTGCTAAGTCCATCAGCAACTCGCACTGGTATCGCAGATAGGGAGATAGATGGATCATCAATTCCCAATTGACCAACATCATTACGACCAAATGTATAAAGGGACCCATCCTGCATCACAATAGCACTATGCTCCACCCCACATGCCATACTCTTCACTCTTCCACTCAGATGAGTTAGTCTCTGAGGTAGTGTCCACAGATCCGCTGTTGAACCAATCCCCAATTGACCTCTTGTATTCAAACCAAAACCATACATCTCGCCATCGCTAGTCAACGCCAAAGAGTGACTATAACTATTACATACTGCAACCACACGTTTATCTTTGAGGGCTCCTTCCACTCGATTTGGGAAGAATATTTTGTCGAATTTGTGTCCCAGACCAAGCTGTCCATATTGGTTAAATCCCCACCCGAACAGCTGACCGCTTGCGGTGATAGCAAACATATGTTCACTCCCATTTCCACATGAGATATGCGTCACAAATTGAGGTATTTTCACCCTGGAAGGAGATTCCACCATCTCTTTCTTTGCATCGTCATTACTGTCTACCAGTCCACTCGCACAAGTACCTTTGGCGTTATATCCCCATGTATATACTTCCCCTTGCGTTGTAAGTACTGCGGTGACTTCATTTCCTGCGACTACCTGAATTGCAAACATTCCTTTTGTGTGCAAACATACAAGAACATCTTTATGCGGACGTTGATCTTTAAGACCAAGTTCCCCATAAGAATTCTGACCACAAACTAACAATTCGGTCTCCTCAGCTATGTTCAAGCCTAAAGGACCGGCAATGAGAAGCTTCCGTTCCTCAGCATGTTCCTGCTGTTCCGGATTCTGATTTGGTTCCACTACTTCTTCAGTATCATTCGGTAAAGAATGAGAAAACGAAGTGGATGAAACTGAATTTCTAGGAGGAAACATAGGCGGGGTGATGGATGGCGAATGCGGGGTGGTGGATAGTGAATGTACTATGCTGGATGGTTCTTCGATGAATATCCGCGTGTTTTCGCTCTGTACTACCACCTGTTTCAGAAAGGCAGTTGTCCCAGGAGTGAGCAGAACCAGCACAGGCCTCAATGGCGATAGCTTGATGTTGAATTTACGAAACATGAACAGATCATTAGGATTGAGGGCACAGCTACCCCCGTTCTTGTAACAGAGATCGTTGTGACGAAACACTTTAAAATGACCCACATCCATGTCAATAAAGAGTCCTAAATCTTGCTCTACTGAAAAAGTGCTGCATAACAATTTTGAAAACCCGTCCAGCTCTGTAAGTTTCGGATCTCCTAATCCCACTGCATATACTAAAGAAGCCATGGACGCAGGAGGGGTGACACTATTTTGAATTTGCAAGTAGAAGCGCCCCGAGTATAGTGAATGTGATAGACTGACGGCAGCTGCGGAAGAACACTGATATGCACTGCCATGATATGGAAGGTTCACACATAATCCATTCTTCGACAATTGCAGACCAGAATACTTGAATGCACGAGACCACTGAATACCACAAGTAAACGGGAAAGTGGCTTGGGCGAACGTACTGGTGAGGGAATTAGAATTATTGTAGGTATCGAGGTGACCACATGCCAACTCTTCTTCCAGAACTGCGCATTGATCAAAATCCATGGTTTGAGTGAGAAACTCCAAGGCGCCTAGGGAAACCTCGGTTTCATAGAGAAGATCGATCACTGCTGCTTTCAAAACAGGGTTGGTATTGATTGAGCTACACTGAAGCAACGTCGTAATGACATGTGATATCTCGCTCATGTCTTTGACTCGATAGTCTTTAAGCAGAGCACACAGACAAAAAATCGAATGACGGAGGCGATCCGGACTTAATGATTTTCCCACAATCAACATTTTCATAACTTGAAATGCACGTGCCTGATGATTGTCCATCTCAATTTGCTTTTTCAATTCTGCTTGGCAAACAAGTAACTCCGATTCGTCATATACTTGGACAAAAGACATGGCCGAATGAGCGCCAATCGATTCGAATTCAAGAATGAATTTGCATCGAGCTACTACTTGGGCTCCTATTTCGCTATACGACACACCTGCTGACTGTTTGACCTCATTAATCCATCGCAGAATACGCTGACAAGACTGTTCGTTATCTCCGTTCTTGTCAAATACCGTCAGAACTGCGTATACAGCTCGAAGGGCCAACCACACCTGCTCCTCTCCCGGTTTTTTCTTAAACTTCAACAGATTCATCTTTGACACTTTAGCCATAACAGAATGTCCAGAATCAACAACTACCTGTTCAAATTGCACCAGTCGTTCCTCTAGAACATTCTTGGAACAGAAGCCGCCACTCAGGAGACCACTAACCTTGCCAAGTACAATATGTTGAGGCGTGTCACCAACCTCCTTGACAAGCACAAGCATTAATATGTCCCATCGTAGCTTCTCGAGCCACATAGTGTCGTCAAATGATTCAAGGGTGTTGAGCAACTTAATCAAGCTTTCCGTGGTGTTAGGAGAAAGATTAAATTTCTCATGGGAGAGCATAATAATACTATTTTGCATCAACGTTTTCGCACTAGAATTCCATTCCTCCGGGGATTTGAAGTTCTCAACACACCATTGACACAAGGTGCACATGTAACTATTAACGAACTCTTGGTGCACTATGGGAGATAATAATACCGATCTGTGCATGGCCAGCAAAAGGCTTAGCACTTCAACGGAGTCATCGCGATTCAACTCGATGAGGCGTTCTATTAAAGTCATGGCCATATCTTGATGGTTCTGGCCCAGTAACTCGGACCAGAATTTAAGTGTGGCGAATCGCTGCAAGTAGGTCATGTTGGTAATCGTCGCTAGAAAAGCAGCTAATTCTGCAGCAGATGGTGATAGGTAGGCAAAACCGTTCCCGATCGTCCTAATAGCCTCTTCCTTCACACTATCGCAACTTGACTTGGCCAATTCGAATAAAAAATCTTTTAAACTGGACATGTCATGTTGAACCAATGATGACGAGACGAAGCAATGTCGCTGGAGTAATTTCAACGCACATATGACAAGTTGTGGTTGGTCTTTCAGTGATTTCAAAAGCGAGAGCAGCAACTCAGACACTTGGTCATTCCCGCGAACAGGAAAGATCTCAAGACATGACATTACGAGACCTACAGAAGAATCAGATTGTATTTGGAACTGATCTTCCACCTGGTCCCATTCTTCAAATGGCGTCCTTTCTATAGTCAGTATATGAATCGTTTCTGCTCCCGCTACAATTTGAGCCGCCATCCCTGGAATATCCAATATTGTTTCCCACTTCAAACTCGCTTCTTCTTCAGCGAAACCCACAGACAAAGTAAACGAACTGTCACCTTTCTCCAACACAAAGCATCGGTCTTCATAACTGGCAATAGCAACAGTACATGCGCCATGTGTCTCCATACTGATGGGTTCCGTCGTAACTCGGCCTTGAATCTTACCAAAGCCAAATACCTCCGAAGTTTCAAACAACACGGCCGAGTGACATGAACCTGCCCCCACCGCTGATATATGTTTGGATGCAAAAAATTCTACAGATGCCGGAACGTATCTATTGGTTGTTTCGATATCGCATCCCAACTGACCATGTGAGTTTGATCCAGTCGTGAATAAATTGGAACATCCATCCACGCAAAATAATGTATGGTTGCTTCCCGACGACACAAAATGAACTTGTAAATCTATCTTTACTTGTGTCAACACCTCTAATAACTTGATGTGTTGGCCAACTCCACATTGACCTTGGGAGTTATCACCCAGCGCAAAAGCTTCAAATCGGGCAGTTACTAAAACAAGATGATTCTCACTTCCAGAAATTTGAATTACGCGTTGTTGGAGAGCAGGAAATAATGCAGACATTTGAAATTGCCCAGTACATTGGATACCAGAATCGCCCAAAACGGGGGCTCTCCAAATATCAGAAACTGGTGCAGCTTTATTATTATCAACTTCCGTGAGTTCGCATTCATCATACGACACCTTAAATACTTTTGAAACCATCTTCCCTACTCTAGTTTTAGATTTACTGATATCTTTTAACGCTGCCATCTGACTTTTGGCTTTGATTGTGCTATCATAGGCAATGGTTTTTTCAGCCAATTGCTGGAGAATCTGTTTCATCGATTCACTTTCCTCTGAGCTTAATAATAAACGGACTGCAAGTTTTAGAAGGAACTGAACAGAGCCACGCCCACATCCAAGTATGCATAGAGATTCAAGTGCATCCGCTTGTCCAGTTGCGTCAAAATTACCCACCAAAAACTCCATCAACAAATCCAAACTGGGACTTTGCAAGGAGGATATTCTCATTGCGTCAAACTGTGACATCAGAACATCTTTAAGGGAATGTATCACGTTTACTGCTGCGTCTACCCTCGATAGCTCTTCTAGAGAACTCGCACATACGGCCGAAAGAATATCAATTGAGGCATCAGAGGAGGATTCAAGTAGGCCCAAGTCTGAGGATTCAGTAGGCACTGAATTGTTAGAGGCAAAGAATGCATCTTTAACATCATTCCTTCTCGAATCCAATTCATGGATAACATGATACAGCACTTGCAATCGGCGTCGATAGACCAATGCAGTGTACGTAAACGGTACCATGTTGTTTCTACGTCCGCATAAGTCAGTCACCATTGTATCAGTGTCGTCGTCATCTTCGTCAATCAGCAGGGTTTTCGATTCAATAAGTTCATCCTCCTTGTTTTGTTCGTCAACTTCCGATTCTTGATTCACAAAATCGCAATCTACTAACTCGAGAACCAATTCGTCAAGTAGAGCATCTTCCGGTGACTGCAGACGATGAATGTACTGAGCTAATGACACATTGCGCGTATAAGAGATGCCTGCACCCATGTATGATGGTGCTTATCCTCTTCAAGAAGATTTCACAAACTTGTTTGATGGTAGACCCTTTTATTATTTTGTATGCATACCAGATTTGTTCGTTGAAAGCAAGGTGTGATGTGCAATGCTGACTATGATTTCAAGAGAGAATTGGAAAGCGACCCATTCATATCAGGCACGTTATATACAGATACACAAAAAACAATTCTTTTTAATCACTCACCTACTTTCAAAATGGAGGACGGTTTAATCGGTTCAGAAACAAAGCACGACGATGTAATTCAGCAATTGCAACTTCAACTTTCAAACTCGAGACAATATTCTAAGGAAATGGAACATCTTATAAAGAATTTAAAAAGCGAAATAGTGGAGTGGAGACAATCTTTTATTAAATGTGCAGGAGAAAAGGTTCTGACGCTTCGAGCAACTGAGCATGCCAATAGTTCTCAAATCCAAAGTTCAATATCGGAGCAACGAGTTATTGCATTGCGTGAACATTGCAGCAATATGAAATTGGAGTTGAAAGCAATCGAGAAAGAAAAATTGGCTATCGATAAAGAATTGGATAAAACGACACAAGAAAGAAAGGAATTCTATATTAGTTGGAAAGAAGAAATGAAGTCCAGCGATATTTTGAAAAGTCAGGTTTCAGAATTAAAGCAAGAAATTTCCACGAAATGCAAGAAATTTCGGCGTTATAAAAAGGAAACGTTGGACTTGAAAGCGAAAATCATCGAGGAAGATCAATTCTTGCAATCAAAATTTCCTTCCATAAAGAACTGGAGAAAAAAAAATCCGAACCATGCAACCAATCTCACATGAAGACTAGTTCGGACCTCGATAATTAATTCGGGAGATCCATTCTCCGCTCCATTAAATAATTAAAAACTGTCTAGATTTCTTAATCTTCAAACCAAATTCCATTGAATTTGAAATTTGAGAATACGACTGGTAGAAAAGCCCCCCAACCTGGTATTGTATCTTCTATCCCTCCATTTGGCTGAATAGTGCATCCCCTGTTCGAACTCTTGTGACTAGTATCTCTTGAATGAGTGCTATTCCGACTAGTAATTCGCAGAGTAATATTTCGCAGAGTAGTATATCGCAAAGTAGTATTTCGCAAAGTGATGTTCCGGATGTTCTCCTAATAAAAGGTATAGTGCCTCCGGATTCATTGCGATACAACCACAGTGAATCAGACCTTCAATCCAGCGCCAAGAATGAACATTCTTCGATAGAGCGTAAATCCTCACTGCGATCCCATCTCAGCATGAACGATATTTACAAAGCAGCCGTCGAGTCCAAGGTGACCCAGAAAGACGTTGTTGTGATATTTGGGGAGATGGTGAAAAATCTCGTGAATAAAGAAGCATTAAATTCTAATTCCCCGGCGATTCTATTGCCGTTCTGCGGAACCAAAGAACCAAAAGTCTCAATTGAATGGTACTTGTGGCGAATTGTTTATTATCTGAACAAATATCCCAATGTAGAATTGACCTTCTTTGCTGAAGACGAGCAGACTATTCCGGCTGATCTAAGCTCAGGGAAAACCATCGATGTCCATAAAGAGGGCAATGCGATTAGTAGGGGATTGAGATCCTTGCTCGTTGCTTTGATATATATTGATAGAGTCACTGAAGCACACCCAAATTTTAAATTGTCCCCACTCTCTGTTCACAGAGTATTCCTAACTGCGATTCTAGTTGCAGCTAAGTTTCTCGACGACTTTCCTCTCGGGGTCAATGTTTTCGCCAAGTTGGGTGGAATTTCAACCAAGGAAATGAACAACATGGAACTGCGTTTCTGCTCGCTGATTCATTTTAATTTGGTCGTCAGAGAAATCGAATTCGAACAAAAAGGAATGAGAAATCTACGTTATGCATTTGAAATTGCTTCATTTCGAGTGAAAATGGGCAAAACGATGGGGACCGTACCGCCTCCTATGTGAAGCTTTATTTTATTTTGTCTGAGCCAACAATGGAAGGTGA
>Ga0105053_10002932_pt1 | contig 26233 bp, 19 predicted proteins | sample BON01_FD_78093 | JGI IMG/M metagenome (GOLD analysis project Ga0105053, IMG submission 78093) | Freshwater microbial communities from Lake Bonney liftoff mats and glacier meltwater in Antarctica - BON-01 | ecosystem: Environmental > Aquatic > Freshwater > Ice > Glacier meltwater | place: Lake...
AATAGCTTACACACCCCCACGCTAGTGTGTATATACACGTATGCATACACTCACAAACATACACGCACACGCCCTCACACACACAATCACATTCACATATACAAACACACACACACACACACATCCACACACACGCACAAACACAACCACACACACACACACAAACTCACCACCACACAAACACGCATCCACAGAATCTCTCTCTGTCAAATCCAGCCCCCCACCCCTCCCATACACAAGTATCAAGGTACACACCGCGTGCGCCTTCCAAGAAAGGAGGACATCATCGTCTTCAGCACCTCCTGCACTTGACCCGATGCCAAAAATGCCTGTGCATGTACGTACACACACATACACATACACACATACACACATACAGAGAGAGAGAGAACGAGAAAGAGGTACACACGCGCACACACACACACAGACAAAGACACAGACACAGACACAGACACAGACACAGACACAGACACAGACACAGACACAGACACAGACACAGACACAATCGAAGACGCAGACACAAAACCAGACACAAACGCAGACACAGACACAGACACAGACACAGACACAGACACAGACACAGACACAAACACAAACACAGACACAGACACAGACACAGACACCGACACAGACACCGACACAGACACAGACACAGACACAGACACAGACACCGACACAGGCACAGACACAGACACAGACACAGACACAGACACAGAAACACATACAAAGGACACAGAGAGGGTCGTCTTGAGATACACAACTCGTTTGAGTACGAATCGAGTGCGTATGACTGGAAAGTAGGGCTGTGTATGTGAGTGTACGTGTGTAAATCCGTTGTGTAGACTGTGTGTGTATGCGTGTAAATCCGTTTGGTAGACTGTCCTTTGGTAGACTGTCGGGCTCTTTTGATAGATGATAAGGCTCTTTTGAAAGAAGCTGGGGTGCGTTTGGTGGAGGACAGGGCTTTTTTGATAGGTGATAGGAATTTGTTGTTAGACAAAAGGGCTCCTCTGATACACGATACGGCTCTGTATCTATGTCTCTTTGTTTATGTCTCTTTATTTATGTCTCTTCATTTATGTCTCTTTATTTATGTGTCTTCATTTATGTCTCTTCATTTATGTCTCTTTATTTATGTCTCTTTATTTATGTCCCTGTATTTATGTCTCTGTATTCATGTCTCTTTATTTGTATTATGTTTATACATATTATTATAAATGTATCATTTATTATGATATGGGGTGGCTACGGTCAGTAGGATCAATAAAAGTATTGGTCTCTTTTGCAGAATAATGTCTCTTTTATAGGGCTCTTTTGCAAAAGAGACCTATAATTTTATCGATCCTACTAACCAAAGCCACCCCATAGGGCTCTGTATGGGGCTCTTTCGATGCGGTTCTGTTGAGGCTGCATCCTCGAGCCGTGCCCACACGATCAGTATTCGTGGGTACAAATACCAAATATACAAAATGTGTCTGCGGTCGATATACAGGCACATCCACTGACACTGGTATACCTGTCAATACACATGCAACACACACGAACACACGCATACAAACATGTACACGCATATACATTTCCACACATTTACATGCTCTCACACATTTTTACACACACGAAACACAACCACGCACACACACATCACCGGCCATGCCTTGGTGGCCAGCAGCAGCAACAAGTTTCCCACATGACCGAAAAGACATCGAATAAATCCGTTTGAGATTGGTGTCATGGTACGTGGCGTTTTCGATTGGCGCCAGGCCACCCACACCCCTCGACAAGTCTGCCTGCGTCACGCGCAGCTTGACAGACTCGCATTCATACCGTTTCACAGACGAATCATCATAATTCAACTCTACCTCCTCCTCCTCCTCCTCCCTCCACCCCTGCCCCCGAACACGACTGTTCTCCTCGAGGAGCTTGTCTTTTTTTGCCGAGTTCTCCACTTCCAATTCTTCAATCTCAGCCTTCAAAAGCGCAATCTGCTCAACGACACAACCAGTGTGTACAGTTGTTCAGTCACGACAGTCACGGTACTCTCAGTTGTATGTAGGCACAAGTCTGCACCAAACATGGTCATCTCGCATTTGTGATCGCGTGTGCGTATGCATGTAATGTATGGGTTTGTGAGTGTTTGTGTGTGTGCGTGTGTGTTTGCGTGTACGTATATGTACATATATGCATATGTATACATAAAAATATAGCATGTACACATGTATATACACATACATTTATGCACACATATCGACTGCATGGAGAGGCAGGTGGCAACGTTCCACAATCTTTGACAATGCATCCTTGTACACAGATGAATGATGCATGTCACACTCAGGGACGAGTCAATTCACGCTGCATGTTTATGGGTGCTTGTGCTATGTGTATATATGTATGCACACGTGTTCGATACGTACACATATATACATATGTATATAAATATGTGCAGGTATATAATATATGTATGCAAGTATCTGTATATGCATACATTTATAATGTATGTATGCATGTACACGTGCATGAATATGTACGTGTATATAAATTTATGTGTATATTTATATATATGTATCAGTACATACACACACATATACGTGGAATCACATATATATACATATGCACATATATATGTGCATGTACGTCATATATGTATGCATGTATCTGTGTATGCATGCGTATATAATACATGTATGCATGTATTTATGCATGTACATGTGTATACATACATATGTATGTATGTATTTATGTATACATGTGTACATAGTATGTATACATGTGTACATTTGTATCAGTAGATACACACACACATACGTGACTATACATATATGTCTGTACAGACATATAAACACATACAAATCTATGTTTGTTTTTTCAAACACAGTCACAACTTGTCACCTGCGCGACCAGAAATGCCTTAGTCTCACCCTCGGTCTCGCCGATTTCTGCATAGTTTGCCAACTGCAACTCCAAACTCTCGAGCTCCTGATTCTTGCCCCTGAGCTGCGCGTCGCCGCTTGCTGCACGTGTGCTGCGTCGCGTAGGTAGGGCGGACCCGGGCGTCGGTGGCGAGCGCTCGCGCCTTCTGGATTTTGCGGCGGGGCGTGCCTGTGTGGAAAATGCTCGCTCGTCATATTTCGTGCTTCCTAATGTTTTTCAAAAAATCAGCTCTACGCGTGGCGAATCTGGAATTGCAGTGCTGTATACGTGCTGTTATATATTGGACAGGACTCTCGTGCCGTCTTCGATCTCGTACGCCGTATACCGATATCTGAATGAGCGCAATATTTCAACTGAAAGGCTGTTCAAGAGGAGTCCAGGCGTCAAGATTTTGAAGGAATTCTCGTTTCTATTCCGATCTCGTATACAGCAATCTAAATGCGCCAAGTATATCACCCGAAAGGCTATATAAATACGCCCAATGTTTTACCCGAGAGGCTGTACAATAGTAGTCTAGGGGTACATGCCTCTATTCTGCACACAGAAAGAGAACTCTTATATAAAGGCTATATATTCTGCTCACAGTAACGAGTACACTAGTAAAGGAGCCATTTCATCTCATTTCTGGTGGAACACACACACACACACACACGCAAATGCACGCGCACGCGCACGCACGCACGCACACACACACGCACACACACACGCGCACGCACACGCGCGCACACACACACACGCACATGCACACAAACACACCTTTGGAGTGACAGGAGTCTGAACAGTATCAATGCCAAGGTCAAGTAAAAACGCATTATTGTGTTTGATTCTTGCGAGTCGCTCTTTCTCATAAGACGACATTTCGTCATCCTCCTTCTCCTCCTCCAACTCCTCCTCTTTCAGCTCTTTCTTCTCTTACTCCTCATCATATTGCTATGCTGATCACATCAATTGTACACTGTCAATATATTCTCATTATTCAATCAAGTCAGTATGACTCTACGATCGTATCGTCCATATACAATACGAACTTTACCTATGTGTCTCCTTTCTCCTCTGACTGATTCTTTGAACTTTTCTTTGCACTTCAGGTCAGGTGTACATTCATCACGGACTGACACATATGCACGCACCAACACAAATCACACTCAACACATATGCAACACACACACATTACACACAACGTGTCATATACAAAATACGCACACATATACAAACAAACTAAAAAAACCCCACACACACACACACACATACAAACACACACCTGAACATACACACACACACTCTCTCTCTCTCTCACACACACACACGCACACACAAATACACGCACACATACACACGCACGCACACACAAATACACGCAAATACACACACACACACACATACACACACACCAACACACACGCACACAGTTACATATACACACAACAACACACACACAAACACAACCACACATGCACAAGCATACACACACACACACATACACACGCTCTCTCTCTGTCTCTCTCACACACACGCACACACACACACACCACACCACACGCACACGACACACCTACAACCTCCTCCAATGCCTCTAGCGCTTCTAATTCCATTTTCTCATCCCCAACTTGCTCCCCATTTTCAAAAAAATCCTCCAATGACACAATAGCCTTTTCCCACGCATTCTCCTCCTTCGTCTCTTCCGCTTTCTTCCACTTTTTCATACGATCAAAGATATTTCCCTGATCTGACTTTCCCTCCTCTTTCTCCTTGTCCTTCAGCTCATCCTTTTCTTCCCCACCCCCTCCCCTCGTGCCCACTCCAGAACCCCGAGCTGATCGTCTGGATGAATCTTTGGCAGCGGCTCCACCCTTTTTGGAGTCGGCAGCCTTTTTGCTGGTGCTTGATTTGGGCGCAGTCGTAATTGCCTGCAGTTAGATGCATTAAATGTGGGGAATTCATCTCGCGAAACACATGCACGTGCAGCATCAACAGACAAGACAGGCCAGGTGGCAGACAGGCATTCCGGCAAGTAGGCAGACAAGCACACATTCATATAGAGATCCATGTCAATTGCACCTTGGGAGTCTCGACAACGTCCTGGCGACGTCTTTTATTTGCAGACCCCGCTTCTGTACTCTCGTCATCCTGGTCATCAACCGCAATGCTCACACGTGCTCTGGCGCCCTTACCATATTGCAGAAAACCGAGCTCCCCTTCTACTGCGTCCAATGCGGCAAGCTGGCGCGCCGCACGCATTGCATCCTGCTTCTCCGTATCGAGCTCATCGCCCACGCACACGACCTCATCGTCATCAATCGCAATTGGCGAAAGGGTACCGCCTACAGCATTAAGCAGCGCTTCGTCGCCGTCGATGCTAAAGCGCACCTTGCGGGTGCTCTTGCGCGACAACGACGGCGCTCGAACCTCGTCATTGCCGTTCGAGGTCTGCGTGGCCACCGCATCGTCGTCCTCCTCCGAGTCCTCCATCAGCGAATCAGACGAGTAATTACGCTCTTTCAGCTGTACTTGTGCACGACTTTTGCTAGCCCGCGATGGTCGGCTGCTGATACGCTTGCTGCTTGCAGGCGCTGTCTTTGTGGTGGCTTTTTTTTTATGGCTGCTGCCTTCTGACTTGCGCTTGCCCTTTTTCTCGGCGGGCGCCTCCGGTGGACCCGCCGATCGTCGTGTGGACTGTACAGGTGGAGGCGTGGTCGCAGCAGACGCTGCGGATGCGTCCAGTGTGGCCGGCGCGGCGCTTGCCACCTGCCCGCAGTATGATGTGGCAGGAACCTCAGCAACCACAAGCACAGGAGTACAGAAAGACATGTGCATATCGCCACCCTCAGGACAAGGACGGGGAGTGGGGCGCACCTTCTTGAAAAAAGACATGATAGACTTCTGTCCCTCAGAAGTGGCCGATGCGGCGGGCGGCATGTTTTGCCACTCCCGATTGTCTTGGCGCGGATTATCTTTGGCCCTAAAGGCTAAAACATTCAAGGTGAGATTTGGATCTTTCGCGCGGGCAATTCGAAAACAGTTGCATAGATCCATTCAACTGCCCTTGGCAATGGATGGCTTTATCAGGTAGGTGGAAGGGAAAGAGGCACACTCGGTCCTCTGTGGGTGCACATTTCCCCACGGACCCTTGCCAGAGTTTGATAGGGAGTGAAAGTTGAAATCATGGGCGACGCAGCAGCCGACGAGGGCCCCGACCCCCGCCTCGGCTGGTTTGAACGTCGGATCAATGCCGGTGTGACCCCTGAATTGCTTTGCGCTCGTGCTGTGCTTGCGGCGGGTGCATGTGGTCGAGCAGAGATTGTTTCATGCTCACACTCACCCACTCACGTTGACACAGGCATCAAGGTCAAGTCCGACAAGGTGGATAAGTTTATGAAGGGGGACCCCATGGGTCTGTTTTGCACCCCTCCCTTCCCAAATGTGTCGTGTTGCTATGCATGTGCAGGAGCCACCATACCTGCCCGTTTTGGAGCTGACAGCCTCATTTGCGTGCTGTGCCTCTTCCCCCTCTCCACCGCAACATGAGCAGTCAAGATAGCGCTCCGCTTCTTTGAGTCGGGCGCAGCATTTATGGTGCAGGATAATGGTTCAGGCGACCTCGAGGTTTGCGGAACAGACAAGCCGGTAAAGAGGAAGGGCCTGGTGTTTTACAAGGCAGCGGACGATACGCCGACAGTCGAAACCATGGGGCAAATCGTGCGATGTGTGGAGGTGGGGCCCAATGTGGTTGAGCTGATGCATACGGTGCTCAGCAACGCATATTTGCCAATGTTATCGGCGCCACACGTGGAGGAAGCACTGTCAGAGGTGCTGTTGAAAGATGTAAAAGAGAACATGAACAGAATCGTTGCATTTTCATACGTTGTTGTTGGAAAGATGACAGGAGATACTTTTCTGCCTCTGCCTCCGCTGGAATCGTATGCAAGCCTCGAGAAGTCAGCGCACGACAAAGATAGCATACATGCACTCGAGAGCACTGTCATCATGTGGAGCGCGCAAATTCGCGACATTCTTGCGCAGGAGTCTGAAACGCCGCTGCTCATGGGAGAGAACCCGGGTCCTGACTATGAGGTTGAATTTTGGGCAATCAAGTCTCAGAATCTAAATTGTGTTTCCGAGCAGTTATTTGAGGGCAAGATTGCTAAAGTCATCAAAGTGCTGGAACTGACCAAAAGCACCTACTTCCCGGCCTTCAACAGGCTGTGTCAGGAGGTGAAGGGTGCGAAGGAGGAGGCGAACGACAATTATAGGCAGCTTAAGGCGCTTGAGTCGTACTTGACTGAGGTGAGACAAAATTCCTTTGACGAGCTTGTGGGAGTATTCAAGCCAATGCTTCATTGCATGCTCCTTGTGTGGAAGCATTCAAAAAAATACAACACAATAACAAGGATGGTGGTTCTCATTCGCGAAATTTGCAATGTCATAATAATGCGTGCTGAGGTGTATTTGACCAAGAAACCCATACTCGAGATTGAACCTCAAGATGCAGTTGATCTGCTCAAGGAAAGTCTGCGGGTTTGCATTTCGTTCAAGAGCGTCTTTTTTGAATACAAAACACGAGCCAACGAAGAATGTCCATCGCGGCCGTGGATTTTCCAAAATAGCGCTCTCTTTGCAAGAATGGACTCCTTCCTTGAGAGATGTCACGATGTGCTCGACCTTATGCAGACGATTTTGCAGTTTGGCAAGCTTGGCAGAGTTGAGATTGGAGGCACCAAGGGGAAAGTTCTCACTGTCAGTGTACAGCAGATTTCCACTGATTTCAGTTTGGCCATCATACCATTTACAACTGCCGAGTACAATATTGTGTCTGTGGACATAAAACAGTTTGACGATGATTTTTACACCTTTCGTCTTGTGGTACAGGATCTCGAGCGACGAATAGCGTCTGTTATCATGCAAGCCATGGATGACAGCACGACAGTAATGACGGTATTCAAGTTGCTCGATGGTTTTGAAAATCTTCTCGAAAGAAACGTCATTTCTGCAGACCTGGAGAACAAGCATCCCGATTTACTTGAAGCATATGCCGCAGATATCCGGCAGTCACAAGAAATTTTCATGTTGGGCATGGTCGATCCACCTGTCAACAGCAACTGCCCTCCGCGTGCTGGCGCGGTCAATTGGGTCCGTGGTCTCCGCCAACGCCTTGACGAACCCATGGTGCGTTTCCAGGGTATCGGCAAGACAATTATTGAGAGTAAGGAGGGGATCGAAGTTACTCGTGCATATGAGGCTTTGATTACAAGTTTACAAGAGTTTGAAGACAAACACGTTTGGGAGTGGTGTGAAAAGCTAGGACAGACATCTGACGCTAAACTCAAACAGCACCTGCTGCGACGAGAGGGACTCGATGGCGAGGATGACGAAGGAATTGTTATTCGCGTCAACTTCGACCCGGCACTGGTTTGTCTTCTACGTGAAGTCAAGTACTTCAAGTTACTCAATGACACCAAAACAGAGACTCTGAAGTTGATTGATATCCCAGAGTCTGCCCTGCAAATTTACAACAAGGTCGAGACTTTCCGCCAGCATACTGGCAACCTTGAGCTGATTGTTAACATCTACAACAACATCATCGCAACTCTTCTTGACGTCGAGCGGCCTCTAGTGCAGGCTAAACTTGACAGTATCGACAAGGTCCTTCTCAAGGGTCTCAAACATCTCAATTGGAAGAGCCACAACATTGATGATTTTGTCAAGCAAACCATGAGGGATGTCAAGGATGCGAATTCTGTGTTGAATACGTGCAAGACCAACGTGAAAGAGACACAGGTACTACTTACAGCCTTTGCGCAGCAAGTAATGATGGATCGCAAGGCTGTCAAAAGTTACAATGTTTCTGAGTACTGCGAGATGTTCGCCACGCACATCAAGGCACGATATGTCGCATTCGACCTGGCGGGTAAAGAGATGCAAAAACATCTTGAGAGCACACTCAAAGTGCTCAAGATCAACAAAACGGTGCCCGCATGGCGCACTTACGTCGACTACGTTAATCAAATCGTCATTGACGGCATTGTAGCAGCAATCATGGCATCTATGCGCTACTTCAAAAATCAGATCGACGCACAATACTTGAACCAAAACGATGTGAATCCGTTGCTCGATATTCAACTCCGATTGGCGCCTCCCGACGTTGCCTACGAACCTCGCATGGGTGCCACTGGCAACAAGGATGGCATGCGCGACATTCTTATTGGCTGGATCAACGGCTTTATTAATGCATCGACGTTGGTGAACCGTCTTGACACGGCTGAATTTGACGGAGACTATCTGGGGGACATACAGGAGAACATTATGGTGCGCTACAACGTGTCACAGGCCAGCAAGATGATTGCCTCGACTGAGCAGCAGTGTGAAGCTTTCCGTCAGTGCTTTGTAGAATATTCCTATCTGTGGACAACAGACATCAGTGAAGCCTTTCAGCAGTTTTTGAAGGACGAAAAGAACGATGCTCCAACTGCTGTTGATTCGGATCCTTCGTTGGCGGCGTTTGACGCTCAGATTGCAAAATATAGACAGCTACAAGATGAAATTCACGAGCTGCCTAGTAGCAAAACAATTGCCTTCCTGAGAATTGATGCAAAGCCTGTTAGGAATGCGCTATCTACATGCCTCTCCAAGTGGATCCATTCGTTCCAGGACTACTTGCTCAACAAGGTGGTATCGCGCGTTACGGACCTTTCAGAATTTATTTCTGATACTGAAACAGCGCTGGATACTGACGTCAAGGACCAGGATAGTATGCTTCAAGTCATGGGCCATCTCAGAGACGTGCGGAAACGTACAGACAGCTCAGAGGCCATGTTTGAGCCCCTCAAAAACACAGTTTCGCTTCTTTCCCGACATGGCGTGGCCACGCCTGGTGATATTGTTTCGGGACTGGATAATATTATCAACAGTTCATGGAATAGTTTGAAGAAGAAGGCGACACTAACGAAAGAGAAACACTCTAACGAGCAGAGCCAGCAAGCCGAAAAGGTTAAGCGAGACGCCAAGGAGTTCGAGTTCAAGGCAGAGGACTTTTTCAATTATTTCAAAAAGAACATGCCCTACGAGTACTCGTCGGAGTGGGAGCAGGCATACGATGACATTGACAAGATGCATCACGGCGTACCTGAGCTGCCTTTTAAGAGCTTGATTGAAATCCAAAAGGATGCCGTGCGTCTCAATGAGATGCAAGAGCTCTTCGAGCTGTATGTCATGGAATATCGGCAGATTGATCAGTGTGTAAAAGAGGCAAAGTTTCTGAAACAGGTCTGGGATATGATTGGAATGGTCACTGTTACCTTCTCGGAGTGGAGAAAGACCAAATGGGATGAAATTAATGTTGAGATGCTTCAGGAGGAAAGCAAAAAGCTCGCAAAGGAGATCAAAACCGCGCCAAGAGAAGTCAAGAACTGGCCTGCATACAAAGGTCTGGAGGATGCTGTTAAGAACATGCAAACGTCGCTGCCCTTGGTCGAGGAACTGCACCACCCGGCAATGCGCGATCGCCACTGGAAGCAGCTCATGAGAACAACGGGTACCACGTTCCAAATGGGCAGCAATTTTAGCCTTGGGAATCTGCTTGATCTTAAGTTGCACCAGTTTGAAGATGACGTGCTGGAAATTGTTGACCGCGCACAAAAGGAGTTGACTATTGAGAAGCAGCTCAAAAAACTGTCTGACACGTGGAAAACGCAAGAGCTGCAATTCCCGTGTGAGGTCGAGGGCACAGAAAGATATTTGCTCTCGATTGACGAGACGTTGCTTGAGGCTCTTGAAGACAACTCCATGCAACTTCAGAATTTAATGGCTTCCAAGTATGTGCAAGGAAACCAGACATTTTTGGACCAGGTACAAACGTGGCAGCGGAAACTAGGAATGGTGGACGTGACACTGAATGCATGGAAGGAAGTGCAGTCCAAGTGGTCCAACCTACAGAGTATCTTTGTAGGCTCTGCCGACATTCGTGTACAGCTTCCCGAGGAGTCCAAACGCTTTGAAGCAGTTGATACGGAATGGAAAGAAATGATGAAGACGGCACCGGACCTGCCAAATGCTGTCGAAGCTTGCAACCTTGATGGCCGACTTGAGAGCATCGAGAATATGCTTCAGTCGCTCGAAAAGTGCGAGAAGGCTCTGTCGGATTATCTTGAGACCAAACGTGCAGCGTACCCCCGCTTCTACTTCGTGGCTGCTGCTGACTTGCTGGACATTCTGAGCAAAGGGAGCAATCCACAGCTGGTCCTCAAACATCTACCCAAGTGTTTTGATAATATCAAGACGTTGGAGTTTGAAAAGGAGAATGGCGAGCCCACGAAAAAATCGGTGGGTATGTACAGTGGAGAGAATGAGTTCGTGTCGTGGCCGAATTCGTTCGTGTGTGAAGGCGCTGTGGAGGTGTGGATGGACGCACTCACGCATCACACGCACAACGAGTTGAAGGGACTGCTGGTGGATTCGGTGAGTGCGTTTGATGATAAGCCGCGGCATGAATTTATTTTCGGTTGGTGTGCCATGCTCTGCACAGTCGTCTGCAGAATTGTATATACTGAGGACATCAATTTTTCGTTTGACCAACTTGAGGAGGGGAATGAAAATTCCATGTCAGACTACAATGCAAAACAAATCGCGACATTAAACAAGTATGCGGAATTGATCCTCGGCGAACTCACCGGCAATGATCGCAAGAAAATTATCACCCTCGTCACGCTCGATGTGCACGCGCGTGATATTGTGCAGTACTTGATGGATACCAAGGCGGAGAACAATCAGTGCTTTGCGTGGAAATCACAATTGAAATTCCAGATGGATGACAAAACCAATCTGTGTAGAATCGACATCTGCGACTACTTCTGCATTTTTGGATATGAGTACATCGGCAATTGTGGCTGCCTGGTTGTGACTCCGCTCACAGATCGGTGCTACATCACTTTGACGCAAGCTATGCGCTTGATTCTCGGGGGTGCTCCTGCTGGCCCCGCGGGCACGGGTAAGACTGAAACCACCAAGGATCTTGGGCGTGCCATTGGCGTCATGGTATATGTTTTCAATTGCTCTGACCAGATGGATTACAAGAGCATGGGTCAGATTTTTAAAGGTCTTTCCCAGGCAGGTGCTTGGGGATGCTTCGATGAGTTTAATCGCATAGATATCTCAGTGCTTTCTGTTACATCGACACAGTGGAAGTGTATCCTCGATGCCATTCGCGGCCAAAAGTATCGCTTTGTTTTTGAAGACGAGGATGTTATGCTGTGCCACAGCCCTTTCTGCAGTGCATATATCACGATGAACCCGGGTTACGCTGGCCGCACTGAACTTCCCGAAAGTGTGAAAGCTCTTTTCCGGCCGTGTGCAATGATCACACCCGACATGGATCTTATCTGTGAGATCATGCTTATGTCAGAGGGCTACAGCATGGGTAAAGTCCTTGCAAAGAAGTTTATGATTCTCTATCGTCTTAGCGAGGCATTATTATCGCCGCAAAAGCACTATGATTGGAAGCTGCGTGCGGTGAAGACGACATTGAACGTTGCTGGTGGCATGCTCCGTGCTGATCGGGAAAGTTCTGAGGACAAAGTGTTGTTGCGAGCTCTCCGTGACTTCAATCTCGGCAAGCTGGTTGCTGATGATGTCGGCATTTTTGTGGGAATGATCGATGATTTGTTCCCGAAAACCCGCGAATTCGTGGTGCGTGCTCGGGAGACGGCATTCGAAGAGAAGATCATAGAAGCTGCCAAGGCTGTCAACCTGCAGGCAGGAGAGATCTTCGTTCTCAAGGCTTCACAGCTCCGAGAGATTCTCGCTGTTCGATGGTCCGTCTTTCTTATTGGTCCTGCAGGTTGCGGCAAGTCCGAACTCATCCGTGTACTTTCAAAGGCCGAGAATCTGTTCGGTGAAAAGTCGACGATCAATGTTCTCAACCCAAAATCAGTTACCCGTAATGAGCTCTATGGCTACATCCATCCCGCCACAAGAGAGTGGAAGGATGGACTTCTCTCACAGATTTTCCGCGATTTGGCAAACTGTTTCACAGTCAAGCATGAGTATCTTGTTCTCGATGGCGATATTGATGCCGAGTGGATTGAATCCATGAATACCGTTATGGACGACAATAAAACACTTACATTGGCAAGTAACGAGCGCATTCCTTTAACACCGCCGATGCGTTTGTTGCTCGAGATTGAGAACATGAGCCAGGCCTCTCCGGCGACTGTCTCTCGGGGTGGTGTCATCTTTTTGAACGGTAATGATATTGGCTGGCAGCCGTACGTCAAGAGCTGGATCGGAAATCGTGAGTTTGAGCTAGAACGAACTCATCTGACGACCCTCTTCGACAAATATGCTCAAAAAGTCTTCACCTGGCTGGAGAAGGAGGCCAAAACTATCGTACCTGTTCGAGAGATTACCATGGTGCAGTGTTTAAGCTATCTTCTCGAGGGGCTCATTGGAAATGGCGAGGAATTTTTTCAGAAGGTCAAGGTGATTGGGGTGGACCAAGGCACGGCCTTACTCGAAAAGATGTTTACTTACTCTCTGGTCTGGGCTGCTGCTGGCACACTGACCTCAGACAAGCGGAATGATTACCGTGGCAACTTTGACAAATGGTTTAGGACTGAATTCGGCGTGGCCCTGAAAATCCCTGAAGGTGGTCAAGTGTTTGACTTTTTCGTCAATGACGAAACCATGCAGTTCGACAATTGGACTGCCGTAGTTGAGCCCTACAAACATGACCCTACCTCTGTTTTTGGAAACATCTACGTTGCAACAGCTGAAACGCTGCGAATCACGAAGCTTTTGGATTTCCTTATGGAGAATCGGCGTGCTGTCATGCTAGTTGGAGGTGGTGGAACTGGCAAAACAACTATTATCAAAGACAAACTGCGAAATTTGGACCCAGATGCTTATGGATATATGGACATCAACCTCAACTGTTTCACCGACTCGATGTTGCTGCAAGGTGCAATGGAATCTGTGCTGGAGAAAAAGACTGGTCGGACATTCGGGCCAACAGGCTCTAAACGTCTTGTCTACTTCATTGACGACCTCAACATGCCCGAGGTGGATAAATATGGCACGCAACAACCGATTGCGCTTCTTCGGCAGCTCTTTGATTATGCTGGCTGGTACTCGCGGGACAAGCTCACGTGGCGGGAGATCAACACCGTGCAGACTGTGTCGTGTCTCAACCCGACAGCTGGCTCGTTTTTTATTGACAAGCGTTTGCAGAGGTCGTATTGCACTTTTTCTGTTCAGCTGCCGGCCACAGAGATTCTTGAGTATGTGTTCAGCTCGATTTTGACGGCACACTTCGATTCGTTTAGCCCTGATGTGCAAAAGACGGGCATGAAAATTGTGAAGGCAAGTATCGATCTCCAGAAGATTGTCGCTGATAATTTCATGCCCACGGCCATCAAATTCCACTATGTCTTCAATCTCCGTGACCTTGGCAATGTATTTGAAGGGCTTCTTCGGAGTGAGCCAGCGCACTATACAGCCTCTTTGCCCATGATTCGATTGTGGGTGCACGAATGTGAGCGCGTGTTTGCCGACCGAATGATCACCGAACAAGACCTGACTCGCTACATGGAATTGGTCGAGGTCGTCGCGAAGAAATATTATGATGGCGTGAATCAGGAACAAGTTTTTGCACGGCCGAATATTTTCACTACCTTCACATTCCAGAGTGCTGACGACGAGATGACGTATACAGGCATCAGTGACGCAGGAAAATTGCGGTCTGTAGTGCAGGATAAGTTGAACGAATACAACGAAAGCAATGCAGTCATGAACTTGGTACTTTTTGACATGGCTGTGGAGCATATCTGTCGCACTACACGCACGATTGACAAGCCCCGTGGCAACTGCCTGCTGGTGGGTGTAGGTGGTAGCGGCAAGCAGAGCCTGGCACGTCTCAGCTCCTTCATCTGTGGTTGTGACGTTTTCCAAATCACTGTCACTAGCAGTTTCGGCGTGAATGACTTCAAGGAGAACCTGCTGGAACTTTTCACAAAGGCGGGCATCAAGGGTCAGCCGACATCCTTCATTCTTGTCGACTCGCAGATTGTAAATGAGCGATTTCTCGTCTTTTTGAACGATTTTTTGGCGTCGGGTAATATCCCTGATATTTTCAACAATGACTCCAAGGACGAGTTCCGAAATGGCGTCAGGAACGATGCAAAGCATGCTGGTGTGCAAGATACGCCTGAGAATTTGTGGGATTTCTTTATTGAAAAGGTCCGCATGAATCTGCACCTTATCTTGTGTTTCTCACCGGTTGGCGATCAGTTCCGCATCCGTGCGCGCCAGTTCCCGGCGCTCATCAACTGCACAACCTTTGACTACTTCCACCCATGGCCGCAGAGTGCACTGTTGGCGGTGGCCCAATCCTTCATCACCGGAACGGATGGCATTGAGCCTGAAAACTACGAAGGCGTCGCTGCTCATATGGCCTTTTTGCACACCTCTGTCAATGAGGCCAGTGAAGATTTCTTCACGAGTGATCGACGCTACAACTACACCACACCCAAGAGCTACCTCGATCTCATAGATCTCTACAAGAGCATGCTTGCTACGAAAAAGTCTGGCATGCGCTCCCTCAAGGAACGTCTTGAAAACGGCCTCGAAAAGATGGAGTCGGCTGCCGCTCAAGTGGCTGAACTGCAAGTAAATCTTGTGAAAGACATGGCTGTTGTCGAGGAGAAGAAGGCTGCCACCGACAAGCTGCTCGCGTTTGTCGGACAGGAGACTGCGGTTGCCGATGAGCAAAAGGCGATAGCGCTCGTGGAGGAAGAAAAGTGCACTAAGATTGCGGATGAGGTCACTGAATTCCAGGTAGAGTGCGAAAAGGAAATGGCTGCTGCCGAGCCTGTCATTCAAGCAGCGATTGAAGCTCTCAACTCGCTCGACAAAAAATCGATCACAGAGCTCAAGGCTCTCTCGAGCCCTCCGTCGGGTATCGACGATGTCATGGCCGGTGTCATGGTGCTCATGGGGGGGGGCAAAATCTCGAAAGACCTCTCGTGGGGCGCTGCCAAGAAGACGATGGGTAACGTTGACCAGTTTTTGAATGCCCTTCTAGCATTTGACAAGGACAACACGCCCGTGATTGCATGCGAGTGGATTGAAAAGAATCTGTTTTCCAAGGAAAATTTCAACCCCACCGTGATGAAGTCGAAATCTTCCGCTGCTGCAGGCATGTGCGGCTGGGTCATCAACATTGTGAAGTATTACCGCATCTATGAAGTAGTCGAGCCCAAACGCCAACTGCTGTCACAGGCGAATGACAAATTGAATGGGGCCAACGAGCAGCTGACAGTAGTTCGAGAGCAAGTTGCGGGTCTCGAGGCGAAATTGGCCGAACTCAATAGTCAGTTCATGGAGGCTACTGCCGAAAAGAACGAGGCAATTGCAGCGGCAGAAAAGACACAGTCACGTGCAAACATGGCTGATCGTCTTGTGAATGGGCTGGCCGATGAAAAGATCCGATGGACGAGCTCGGTTGAATCTTTCGGGGTCCAGGAGAAGAAATTTGTGGGTGATGTGCTGCTCGCGGCAGCCTTCGTTTCCTATGTTGGTGCCTTCAGTCTTTCGCTGCGCAATTCGCTCGTGCTCGAAAAGTGGATTCCAGACATGATCGAACGGCAGGTGCCGATGACAGAAGGCATGCAGCCGCTTGCGTTGCTCGTCGACGTTGCTGGCATCGCACAGTGGGCCAATGAAAGTCTCCCTTCCGACAGCATGTCACTCCAGAATGGTGCCATTGTGTGCAACTGCAAGCGCTGGCCAATTCTCATTGATCCCCAGCTGCAAGGTATCAAGTGGATTAAGAAGAGGCATATTACTGAGGTGTTTGCGACCAGACCCGAGGAAGTGCCTGAGGAAGAGTGGGTGCAGCCGCCGCCGATTGTGAAGGAAATGGCGGTGGTGCAGCTGTCACAAGGACGGTACCTGAATGCAGTGGAACTCGCCATTCAGAATGGAGAGGCCATGATGATTGAGAATCTCGGGAATGAAATTGACGCGGTGTTGGAGCCTGTGATGATGCGCGCTGTCATCAAGCGCGGGAGGGCGATGGTCATCAAACTTGGCGACAAGGAAGTGGAATATGACCCCAAATTCCAGCTCTACCTTCAGACCAAGCTGTCGAATCCCCACTACCAGCCGCAGGTTTGCGCACAGGCAACGCTCATTAACTTCATGATTACATTGGACGGTCTTCAGGAGCAGTTACTGGCGCTCGTCGTCAAAAAGGAGCGACCCGACCTTGAGGAGCAGAAGATGGAATTGATGGAGCAGCAGAACGGATTCAAAGTGAAACTGAAGGAACTCGAAGATGAGCTTCTCTACCGACTTGCCACGTCGCAGGGAGACATTCTTGCCGACACAGAACTAATCGAGGGTCTCGAGAGGGCGAAAGTTACGTCTACTGAGATCAATGCCAAGGCACTCGTTGCCAAAGAAACTGAGTTGCAGATTGTGGAATCTAGAAAAGCTTACGTACCAGTGGCTGCGCGTGGAGCGCTGACATATTTCTTGGTGGATCAGATGTGGGTGCTCGACCATATGTACCGTTTTTCCATGGCAAATTTCGTGACAATTTTCAAAAAGGGCATGGACGTTGCAGACAAGGCGGTAGATGGGCAGACTGAAAGCAACGCGGCTACTACAGAAGACGGTGAAGACAGTAAACCTAAGCTTGGGGCGCGTGTAGATCTCTTGGTCGACACTGCATGTTTTGAATGCTTTTCGTATGTCGCGCAGGCCCTCTTCGAGCGCCACAAGCTGATTTTTGCTTGCCAGCTGTGCTTTCGTGTACTAGCGCAAGCTGGGGAGCTGCAGATGGACTTTTTCGAATTTCTTCTGCGTGGGCCGATGGAAGCAGGAACAGATAATCCATTAAGTGAGTGGCTCGACGACAAGGCGTGGGCTACATTGCAGACGCTCAAACAGTTTGAACTCTATGAGAGACTGCCTGACGAAATTGTCGGCTCTGCAAAGAGGTTCCGAGATTGGTATGAGCTCGAAAGGCCGGAGGAGCAACCACTTCCAGGCGATTGGAAGAAAATGCCCGAGTTCAACCGTTTGCTTATCATGCGATGCCTGCGTCCCGACCGCATGAGCGAGGCACTGGGCCTTTTTGCCAAAAACTGCGTTGGGTCAAAGTACGTCAATTTCAGGGCGTTTGATCTAGCACGTTCCTTTGAGGATGCCGGACCTTGTGCGCCTGTCTTCTTTATCCTATCGCCTGGTGTGGATCCTGTTCGTGATACAGAAAACCTCGCCAAGCAGTTCAAAGTTGGAACAGATCATGGCAACTTCGGACTCGTGTCCCTCGGACAAGGTCAAGAACCGGTTGCCGAGAAGATTGTCGAGTCTGCCTTCCGTCATGGTGGCTGGGGTTTCCTTCAGAACATCCATCTCACCCCGAAATGGACTAGTGGTTGGCTGGATAAGCGTTGCGACGACCTCGAGGCTTCGCATCCTGACTTCCGTCTCTTCTTGTCAGCAGAGCCTGCAGCTCTGCCTGTAAATTTGCTGCAAGTGTGTCTCAAACTCACCAACGAGCCACCCGAGGGTCTGAAGCAGAATCTCATGAAAAATTTCTTCTTCTTCAATGATGACTACTTCGATTCGAGCGCGAAACCTGGAGAGCTCAAGTCAATCTGTTTTGCCCTCTCGTTGTTCCATGCAGTTATTCTCGAGCGCAAGAAGTTTGGTCCGCAAGGATGGAACCGGGTATACCCCTTCAACAAGGGTGATTTGACAAGCTGCGCGCAGGTGGCTGTCAACTATCTTGAGACTTATCCCAAGATTCCTTGGGACGATCTCAAGTATATTTTTGGAGAAATCATGTACGGCGGACACATTACGGATTTTTTCGATCGAGAGCTTGCGCTGTCGTACTTGGACGCCTACCTCAAAGATGATTTGATGGAAGGCGCTGAGCTCTTTCCTGGCTTCACATCTCCAGTCAATTCTGGGTCGCTCAAAGATATTCTCGAACATGTGGACACGACCATTCCGCAAGAATCGCCAACGGCCTTCGGTTTGCACCCGAACGCAGAAATTGGATTCCGGATGAAACAGGCAGAGTCGATGTTTGCGCAGATTCGGGAGCTGCAGCCTCGCTCGGCAGGCAAGGGCGCAGGCTTATCTGCCCAGGAAATGGCCAAGCAGAAGCTCGAAGAAATCATAGAAAAGAGTCCCGAGCGCATCGACACCGCTGAGGTCGTTGAGAAACTCGAAGGCGATCGTTCGCCATTCGTGAATGTTTTCCTCCAGGAAATAGATCGTCTCTCCATCCTTCAAGACGAGATCCAGCGCTCGCTCAAGGAACTTGAGCTGGGCCTTCGTGGCGACCTGCAGATGTCGGATCGCATGGAGCAACTGCAGTCAGCCCTCGCCGAAGACCGCGTCTCGCCAACGTGGGAAAACAAAGCATATCCCTCGAAACGGCCCTTGGGCCTGTGGTTCATCAACTTGCTCGAACGCTATCGCCAACTCAGCGACTGGACGGTCGAGTTAGGTGTACCCAAGTGCACCTGGATTTCGGGTCTTTTCAATGCACAGTCCTTCCTGACGGCTGTTACCCAGACAACAGCTCGCCGAAACGACTGGCCGTTGGACAAAATGACAACGCAGGTAGATGTGCAGAAGAAGACAGTTGATGATATCAGCTCCGGCGCCAAGGATGGTGCCTACATTCATGGACTATTTATGGAGGGTGCGCGATGGGATGACAAGGCAGGCGTGCTCGAAGATTCCATCCCGAAGGAACTCTTTGCGAAGATGCCCGTGGTCCAAATCCGCGCCGTGCCTGCTGACAAAGCCGATACGAAGGATATGTATGAGTGTCCGGTGTATACAACGCAGGATCGCGGGCCGACATTCATCTTCAAGGCGGGACTCAAAACTCGATCTCCTTCGTCTAAGTGGGTCATGGCTGGTGTTGCACTTCTCATGGATGTTATCTGAATTCCTGAAGATAATTATCTATCTACTTGAATGTGCGCATGCAAATGTGCGCATGCAAATGCACACTCACTTTTCACATCGAAGTAAACATATCCATGTTCATATTTGCGTCAGAGTAAGCATGTAATGTAACGAGAACCAAAAGCGTCACACCTGATTCTTGCACGGCTGCGCTACATAAGTGTGCTCTTCAATGTGTTGTAGGCTCTATCGCAGACAGATTGATTGCAAATGCCAGCCACAGGAATCCTTCTCGTTGCATTACACCTTTAGTTTTGATTCTTCACGTTGGCTTGGATTTGAGATGTGATGAATAAAACGATTAATAACGGAGGACACTCTGACGCACAATGACACACGAGCAATGCAATTTTACTGAGTATAACAGTCCTCGTAATCACCCAGTCGTGTTCTCCCGCATGGTCTTGCTCGTATGCATGCATTGGCTCTCTCAGTCACAATTTTTCGGTGGCCTGTTTTCTTCCGTGCGTTACCTCGATCTATCACATTTTCTTTTCTCCGTCGTTTGCTTCCCTGGCCCGCTCTCTTCTGCTTGCAACGAGCCCCTTACTGTCTCGCGCACGCTATTCATCATGTGCTCTTGCCCACTCTCTCTCGCACTCTCCCCCCCCCTATTCATCAGCACGTCGTCCTTCCTCTCGAAATGCGAGAGGATTAGTACGTTATTTAAAACAGTTGTGCAGAATTAAATCACGCGGATTTGTTATTTTCTGCTTCCAGATCTCAGAAAATAACACAATTTTCTGCCCTATTCTCAGAACATCACACAGAATTTTTCTGCCCAACTCTCGGGAAATAGCACAAAACAGTCGCTACAGAATTTACTCTCTCAAACGACTGTGGAGCTGACTTTGGAGAATGTGTACTGGCCGTTTTTCCTCACATTTTCAGGGCAGACGAGCGCCAATCAGATGCAAGACAATCTGGATGGCAAAATGGACAAACGCCGACGTTTGATGGACATTTTTCTTGAAACAACACCGAAACGTGGCTACTGAAATACAAAATGCTTAAAATAAATCCTGTCCAGCTCCGAGTCATCAATCCACAGCCAGACACTGACAAATGAAGCCAGCGATACACCGACCATCGACAACATGGTCATAGGGAAGTTCGTGATCGGACCGCCTAGCTACCGCCTAGTTATAGGGGAGTTCGCGTACAATTCGTGGATTTCCATGAACGCTAGAAAAAAAGAGAACACAGTTCTTTTCGACCGACTTCTAAAGAATAGGGTTGGATCATTTTTTTACGACCATTAAAACAGTAATTTGAACGAGTTATTCGTTGGATTTGCTGAGCTTACATTCTCTTTAAAGAGAGCACGCTCGGTAAGATCGGCACACTAGTTGAGATTAAACGCATTGCACATGTTCTTTGTGTGCGGCCCCAGACGTTAGCGGAACGTGCGTGGCGCGTCTCGATGGCAGTCCTAGAGCCTGTAGTCGTAGTTGGAGCAGAGGCCCTGCTAATGTTTATCACTAAACCCGTTTGATATTTTGAATGTTCATAACATGTCTGCGGGAATATAATCGCACAATCTGCTTCGACGTCACGTCATGTGCTACGTCAGATGTGCAAATGCCGGAAACACGTAGGGGAGAAGATGCAAGGCTAAACATACTGTGCCCAATCCACCTAGACCTGTGCACACCCACACCCACCCACAGTTTTACATCGCAGGTTTTGGTGTACGTGTCAGACGTTGGTATTGACCAGTCAGAATGAGTTATGTCACAGTCATGTCACACGTGTACACAAATGAAGCACATCACGTGTGACACACAGTCACATCATGTGTGGCACACTGGGTACGTCCTCGGACATACACACGACATATTGACCCCAAAAACACCATAAAGATTCCTTTTTTTGAATACACGATGCTGGGTGCACGGTAGAAAGAGTATACACCTTCTAGTATGAGGAGCAGACCTAAATGGCTACTCCAAAGTAGTAAGGGTAGTAATCTAAGAAGTAAAAAGATAACGAATACGCCCTTTAGTATTAGGGCCATAGACATTGTGACGAAACGTGTGTGAAGAGTGTCCACCTCTATAGTAGTAATGGCAGCAAATGAAAGTAACACGTGGGTGTGTAGTAATAGCAGTAATATGAGGACATTGTGACAAGTCACATTCGTGACATGACAGATTCATAAGGTTGCGACATGATACATTCATAAGTGTGCGACATGACGCATTCACATGTGTGACATGATGCATTCACATGCATAACACTGCACATTCAGTCTGTGTGCCATGGCACATTCACATGCATGACATGATGCATTCTCATGCCGCACACTACGCCTTCGTACGTGTGAAATAACAAGTCCCATCCATATATGTGACATAAAATGGACATGGTTCATCCATAAGAGTGACGTATGGGGTGGCTATGATGAGCAGGCTCCTTGAAAATATAGGTCTCTTTTGTAGAATATAGTCTCTTTTTACAGGGCTCTTTTGCAAAAAATACCTATGTTTTTAGGGAGCCTACTAATCATCGCCACCTCACAAGCTTACGAGGGATTATCTCATGTCACGATGGGTAAGTATTGACAAGTTGATTGTAACTTGACTAGATCCTGTAGCTCTGGAGCCTTAGATCCGTTGATTGTAGTTACAGGCTCTGGAGCCTGTAGATCCGCTACAGAAGCCTATACACTACTCATTAGAGCTTATAGGGGCTCCTTGCCTAAACAAATTCAGCGGGCTTCCACTCATACTAGAGGGTGCGTTTAGGGCTGGTTTTGCAGAAGTGTCTCTACTAGATCCTCTCGACTGTCTGGAGGATCTAGAGACACTTCTGCAAAACTGCTAGAGACTCCACACTACAGGCCACAGCCGCCAGAGACATCTGCAAAACTTCTAGAAACTCCTCACTAGAGCCCACAGCCGCTAGAAACACTTCTGCAAAACTGCTAGAGACTCTTCACTAGAGCCCACAGCCGCCAGAAAAACTTCTGCAAAATTGCTACAGACTCCTCACTAGAGCCCACAGCCGCTAGAGACTAGAATCTCTGGAGCGTCTAGAGACACTTGTGCACAAGTGTCTGACACTTGTGCAAAGGAGTCTCCACAAGTGTCTTTAGATGCTCCAGAGATTCTAGTCTCCGCTATAGACTAGAATCTCTGGAGCATCTAGAGACTCTTGTGGAGACTCCTTTGCACAAGTGCGGGGACTCCTTTGCACAAGTGCGGGGACTCCTTTGCACAAGTGTCTCTAGATCCGCTAGAGACTCTTCACTAGAGCCCACAGCCTCCTCATTAGAGCCTATAGCATACTCCTTAGAATTGACTTCTCACCCCTGCTCACCAGAGCCTGCTCACTAGAGTCTACTCGCACTCACTCTTGTGCGTAGAGTCTACTCATAAGAGTGAGGAGTCTCTAGTGAGGGGGCTCTAGGCAAAGAGTGAGCCAACTAGGGTGAGCATGCTCATTCGTGAGTAGAGTCTACTCACAAGAGTGAGCCTACTCACTAGAGTCGACTCGCAAGAGCCTATTTACTAGAGTCTACTCATAAGAGTGAGCCTCCTTATTAGTGAGTAGACTCTACTCACAAGGGTGCGCCTACTGACTAGACTCTACTCACATGAGCATACTTACTAGAGTCTACTCACAAGAGTAAGCCTACTGACTAGAGTCTACTCACAAGAGTGAGCCTACTTACTAGAGTCTACTCACAAGAGTGAGCCTACTTACTAGAGTCTACTCACAAGAGTGAGCCTACTTACTAGAGTCTACTCACAAGAGTGAGCCTACTTACTAGAGTATACTAACAAGAGTGAGACTACTTACTAGAGTATACTCACAAGAGTGAGCCTACTTATTAGTGAGTACAGTCTACCCACAAGAGTGAGCCTACTCACTAGAGTCTACTCACAAGAGCCTATTTACTAGAGTCTACTCATAAGAGTGAGCCTACTTATTAGTGAGTACAGTCTACTAACAAGAGTCTACAGACTGGAGCCTGCAGGAGAGCCTCCTCACTACAGCCTGCAATCTGCTCACTAGAGCCTGCTTTCTAGAGTTCAGAGTCTCCTCACCAGAGCCTGTGGGGCTCTGTATATATATATATATATATATATATATATATGTATATAACATACTGAACAGGGATAGCAAACCTTTTTTTTTGGTTCAATTGCTTTCATTTCATCTTTATAAGTGACGTGATAAGATAAGTGACGTGATGTCAGATCAGATTCGTCCGTATGAGTGACGCAAGATTTGTAACATCATATTTATCCATTGGTGATGCATTTCAGCACGTACCATCAGATTCATCTATATAATAGATACATCCATATGAGTGACAGAAAATCAGATTCATCCATGAGAGTCGCGTGACGTCAAATCAGATTCATTCATGTGAGTGACGTGACGTAACATATCAGATTCATCTATATAATAGATACATCCATATGAGTGACGTAAGATCAGATTCATCCATGTGAGTAACGTGACATAAGATCAGATTCATCCATGTGAGTGACGTGACGTAAAATATCAGATTCACTCATATTTGTGACGTGACAGAAGATCAGATTCGTCCATATGATGCACGTCACATCAGGACAAGACACCCACCCCTTCATATTACGGGCAGCCGCCCGATTTCCTCAGCCACAGACAACTATATCTCAAAGAGACCTATGACTCCGCAAAAGAGCCCTATATCTCTGCAATATGAGCCCTAAACGTACCCCCTGGTAGCACGCTGAATTTGTTTAGCCAAGGAGCCCTACATAAAATGAGCCCCACATTCCTGCGAAAGAGCCCTACTTCTCCGCGGGAAAAGCCCTAAAGTTACTTCCAAGTATTAGAGGCAGCCGCCAAGGAGACCTATATCTCTTCAAAAGAGCCCTATATTCCTGAAAAAGAGCCCCTTTTCTCCACAAAAAGAACCCTTCAATTACCTCCTATTATAAGGGGCAGCCGACCGATTTTTCCATAGTTATGCGACGATGCTTGTAGGCCACTTCCGTATTGCAGCAATAGCCCTGTGTGTTTTGAACAATATGTATATGGATATGAATATTACATGTATTTTTAGATACGTGTGTAGTAAAATATACATGTGTGTAGACAAAAATGTAGATACAGATATGTATATCTACATGAATATATATCTATCTAAACATGTAGATCTTTTATATATACATATATATATGTAGATATATATGTATACATACGTATATAATTATATATATGTACAAACATATTACATACATGTATATATTTGAAATGCACACATGTACATAGAGAGAAAGAGAAAGAGAGAGAGAGAAAGAGAAAGACAAAGACAAAGACAAAGAAAAAGTGAAAGAGAAAAAAAGTAGGATTGAGGGGGAGGGAGAGGGAGAGGGAGAGGGGGGAGGAGAGAGAGAGCGATAGAGAGAGAGAACGAAAGAGAGAGAGAGAGAGAGAGAGAGAGAGAGAGAGAGAGAGATTGAAACATAGAAACCGAGAAATAGATTTAAACGTACATAAAATGATTGTGTATATGTATTCAGATATGTACATACATGACACATAAATATGTCTATTTATATATATCTATACATATTCATATATAAATATTTACATATATATATTTATACATATATATGCATTTATATATATACATATACAGACACGTATATACATATATAGATGGATATATTTATACATATATACATATGTATACCATTATACATGTATATAGATACAAATATATGTGTACATATATATATACATATATACATATATGTACATATACATATGTATATGAATTTATACGCATATATACATATATTAAACAAACACATTGATATGGGGCGACTACGATTAGTAGGCTCCTTAAAATTGTGGGGCTTTTTTGCAAAAGAGCCCTGTAAAAAAGACAATATTTTGCAAAAGAGACCTATGATTTTATCGATATTAAACAAACACATTGATATCAAGACCAGTTTCAGAATCTTGTTGCAAGTCTTCGTTGGGTTCAATTAGTTCAATTGTATGTGTATATACACTTATGTGTATATATACATATATACATTTATGTATCTGTATATATATACGCACGCATATGAACATATGTTTATAACACAAAACAATACCAAGAACAACTTGAAGATCGCGCTGCTCTTCTTTGTTGGGTTTAAATCGTTGAATTGTATATATACATATGCATATTTACATATGTATGTATACATAATATGCACCTACATACATATAACACAAAAAAAATCTACACCAGTTTCAGGATCGCGCTGCTCATCTTCATTGGGTTCAAATCGTTGAATTGTATGTATATATATGAATATATACA
>Ga0105053_10002933_pt1 | contig 26228 bp, 24 predicted proteins | sample BON01_FD_78093 | JGI IMG/M metagenome (GOLD analysis project Ga0105053, IMG submission 78093) | Freshwater microbial communities from Lake Bonney liftoff mats and glacier meltwater in Antarctica - BON-01 | ecosystem: Environmental > Aquatic > Freshwater > Ice > Glacier meltwater | place: Lake...
AGGTTTTGACGCTTCAAACTATTGGAATGCTACAACAGGTGCAACAGGTCTTACTACATTTAATGCAGTGGGAAGTGGAGCAGGGTTTAGTTTCTCGGATAATGTTGGAATTGGCACACTAACACCAACAAGTCGTCTAGATATAAGAGCATTGAATGTTGGCGTAGATAATGGAACTGGTAATGGAGGTGTTTATTTTGGTACGACTGATTCATTTGGTGCAAATATTGGAGGTAGTATGCAACTCGGTGGCTCTGCTGGTGCTGATTCAAAGGTTTCGTTTGGATCTGTTTCGGGTAGAAAAGAAAATGGAACAATTAACAACTATGCTGGCTATTTACAATTTGCTACCAATGGTGCTGGTGGTGGTATGAGCGAAAAAGTAAGAATTACTTCTACTGGAAATGTTGGGATTGGAACATCAGCACCTGCCGAAAAACTATCTGTTAATGGAAATGCACAATTCCTTGCGGTAGGCTCAGGAGCATATGCATTTGATCTCAACCTCACTTCGACTGGAGTTTTGACAACATCATCATCCGATGAGCGCTTGAAGAAAAATATCATTAGTCTTGATTCGCAAGATATTCTCGAGAGAATTTTGCAACTCAACCCATCAGAATTTGACTGGGAATCAACGGATGCTCACGATATTGGTTTGATTGCTCAAGAAGTAGAAGACATATTCCCAGGACTGGTATTCATTAATCCAACAGATGGTTACAAAGGAATAAATTATTCTCGCTTCTCTACACTTCTTATTTCTGCAATAAAAGAACTTGCAAATAAGATTGCTGATTTTGCTCAATTGATTGTGACAAAGAAAGTTCGCACAGAACAACTTTGTATTGGAGTTGAGGGTGACGAGACATGTATTTCAAAGAGTCAGCTCGATCAAATTATAAGCGACATTGGTGGTGAAAGTGGGGCTCCAGAACCAGAACCAGAGCCTACTCCTGCTCCAGAACCAGAACCAGAGCCTACTCCTACTCCTACCCCTGCTCCTGCTCCTGCTCCTGCACCTGCACCTGCTCCTGCACCTACTCCTACTCCTACTCCTACTCCTACTCCTACTCCAGAACCTGCACCTGCTCCAGAACCTGCGCCTGAGCCAGAACCAGAACCAGAGCCTGCTCCAGAACCAGAGCCTGCTCCTGCTCCAGAACCTGCTCCAGAACCAGAACCTGAGCCTGAGCCAGAACCTGAGCCTGCGCCTACTCCAGAAGTAACCGACACTACAAATGAGTAAGTTAAGTATTGTTATAATGAGTGCATGTTTCTTTTTCTTTGTGGCGATAGGCTCCGTGCATGCCTCGCAATCAGAGGGTACAATTAGTACTTCAGAATACCGTTCTCTTGTCTGTAAAAATGCTGTATGTAGTGACTTCGGTAATATAAATTGGAGACCGACTGGTGCAACGCCGATTGTCATATCAGACAATGGAATATCCGGATATGCGTGGGGAGATGAAATTGGGTGGATTAATTTTGATTTAGAAGACGCTGCCGTAACCATCGATGCGACTACTGGCGTGTTGTCAGGGTATGCTTTCGCCAACTCTGGCGGTTGGATTAATTTTAATCCAACACGGGTTGCTGGAGGCGAGGAAGTGGGTGTGTCTATTGATGAAAACGGAAAGTTTGTGGGTTGGGCATGGGCATCAGGAGCAAACGGTGGTTGGATGAAGTTCGACTGTGCAGCGCCTGCAACTTGTGTTTCTACTGATTGGAGGCCCATCGGTCAAAGGGATGTTATTCAACAAAAGACAAGTAGTTCTTCGCGTAGATCTATATTGCAAAATAGTAATAACTTTATAAATCAAAATATAATTCTTCCAGTACTGGAAACGTTTTCAGAAAGAGATATTTACAAAATATACGATATTGTAAGAAGGATCTTAGAGCTAATATTACAAATTGAAGAAACAAAGCAAGGGATTGAGGTGGATACTGTTTCAGAGAATGTGAACATTTTTCCGATACTGACTTTAGGAATGGATGGCTCGACCGTATTAAATCAGAGAACTTCAGACTCATTAAACATTCCAAAATCATTTCTACAAAAAAACTCGATAGCCTTTTCAGGAGTAAGTTTATTCGGTATTATTTTGTCGATATTGCTTATTTTCTAGTGTTATTAAGGTTACACGAAGGGTGTTCCTCGCAGGATATGTTTGATTGTATCGGAGAGAAAATGTATAATAAAATTAATAATCACTAATATTTAAAAAAGCATTATGCCAAAAAATAATCAGGAAGATGTGCAGCTAAAAAAAATAAAAAGTAAGAATGGAATAAGATTTTTCCGTTCACGAATACAGACTTTGTTCACCGTAATTGTACTCGCTATATTGGCAGTTGGCGTATATTATGTCTACGCTTGGTACACATCTCCCGAGAACGTACTTGTGAGGGAAGAAAAAAGAAACAAAGAAATTGTTTTAGATTTACGCAAAATTATTCTTCTTCCGAGTGAAGAGCCTGCTATTTATGATATTGAAGATCCAATCCTACTTATGCAAAGTCAACCATTTTTTGCAGGTTCACAAGAAGGTGATAAGTTGTTGATTTTTGCACAAATAGCTAAAGCTGTTGTGTATAGTCCCGATCGAAATATTATTGTTAATATAGGTCCAGTTACTGCTGATCCCGAACAACAAAATGTAGAGAATATGGAAGAGCAACCTGCGACTAGAAGTGGTACGCAACCTGCACTGCAGATGCTAGAGGAAAACTCTTTTGATAACGAGAGTGCTGATTCAGAACTATAATTCATAATAATTACATCAAGTTATAACGAAACTTTTTTTAAAAGTTTCGTTATTTTCTTACTCTCTGTTATACTACGCTCGTATTAAAATTAACTTTAAGAAGACTGAATGAAACTTTTCGATAAAAAAACAAAAGTTGTAGCGACCATTGGTCCTGTAACTTCATCTCAAGCTATGCTTGAAAAATTACTCAAAGCTGGTTTTAACGTGATGCGACTCAACTTCTCTCATGGAGATTTTGTAGAGCACCAAGATAAAATCGATAATGGTCGAAAGGCCTCAGAGGCAACGGGAATCCCAATGGCAATCTTCCAAGACCTTGGAGGTCCAAAGATACGAATTGGGACATTTTACAATGATCCAAGCCGTAGGATTACCCTGAAGAAAGGTCAAAAATTTACTTTGACTACCCGAAATGTAGAGGGAACTGATGAGATTGCAAGTATTAGTTACAAAAAACTTCCGCAAGAAGTAAAGAAAGGAGAGCATATTCTTATTGACGACGGAAAAAAGCGACTCGAAGTAACTCAGGTGAAAGGGCAAGATATTATCTGTAAGGTGCTTGTTGGTGGAGAAACAAAAGGACGACGAGGGGTAAACCTTCCACAAACTGATCTTACTATTTCTGCGCTTACTGCAAAAGACAAAAAGGATGTAGAATTTGGAATCAAAAACAATGTTGATTATGTGGCTCTCTCTTTTGTTCGAAAGGCAAAGGACATCTCTGATCTTCGCAAGATTCTAGATAAAGCAAAATGTGGCGCTCATATTATTGCAAAAATTGAAACACCTCAAGCAATCGAAAATATTGATGAAATCATTAAGCTAACTGATGCAGTGATGGTAGCTCGAGGAGACCTTGCAGTAGAGGTTCCTGCTGAGCAAGTACCAATGCTTCAAAAAATGATTATCTCAAAATGTAATCAAGCTGGAAAACCTGTTATCACAGCAACTCAAATGCTTGAGTCTATGATTAATTCACCAGTGCCAACACGAGCTGAAGTATCAGATGTTGCAAACGCAATTATCGACGGAACTGATGCGATTATGCTTTCAGAGGAAACTACTCTGGGAGATTTCCCAATCGAAGCTGTTGAAGTGATGGATCGAGTGGCAAAGCAGGTAGAAGGCGAATATGTTGGAGAACGATTTGATTCAGATCTATTTTCTGACGAAGAAGATATTGCACGTGTAGTAGCAACTTCAGCAGTCTATATGGCTGATGAAATTGGAGCAGATCACATCGTATGTATTACTGATAAAGGATATACTGCGCGACTACTGTCACGAATGAAGCCATTTCAAAACATTATTGCATTGACAACAAGTAAAGAAACCGCAGGGCGACTCGTGATGAGTTACGGAGTAACTCCGATTGTGACCGCACCTTTCAAGTCTTTGAAAGACAAGGTAGATACAATCCGAGAACTCTTTGCGAAAAATAAATGGGCAAAGAAAGGAGATAGAATAGTTATTGTTTCAGATATGCCATTTGGTGAGAAGACTCACACAAGCGCGACTGTTATAGAAACGCTGTAATTCTCAAAGTATAGTCACAAAAATAAAAACTCTGTGAGCGTATAAATAATAGACAAAAAACCCGCAAGCCTAGGTAATCAATCTGCTTGCGGGTTTTGTTTTGTCTATTATTTTGTTTCGTGTCTTTACTCTGAGCCCACTCTGTAATAAGCTACTGACATGAATGGAACTCTCTATATTGTTGCTACACCAATTGGAAACCTTGAAGATATAACTCTTCGGGCTATTCGTATTTTGAAAGATGAGGTTGATTATATAGCGAGTGAAGATACGCGCACTACGAGAGTGCTTTGTGAACGGCACAGCATCACGACACCTCTCATTAGCTACCACGCTCAAAGTACTCAGGGAAAAGAAGATGCAATTATTCGACACCTTGAAAATGGACGAAGTGTCGCACTTGTTTCTGATGCAGGAACTCCAACCATTTCCGATCCTGGAGTAAAGCTTGTGCAGTCAGTGCGAGCACTTCTCCCAGATACAAAAGTTGTTCCTATTCCAGGGCCTTCGGCCCTCATAGCCGCATATAGCGGAAGTGGAATATCTGGAAATGAGTTTATTTTTTTAGGTTTTCTTCCACATAAAAAGGGGCGAGAAACTCTTTTTGCTGAAATTGCGGAGTCGAAGCGAACGATTGCTTTTTATGAATCGCCACATCGAATTATGAAGACGCTTGAATCACTCGTGCAGCATTGCGGAGATGGGCGCAAGGTCGTTGTTGCTCGTGAGCTCACTAAGATTTACGAATCTTTTATAGAAGGAAGTCCGTTAGAAGTCCTTAATAATTTTAAAGATAATCCAGATACTGTGAGGGGAGAGTTCGTTGTGCTAGTTGAGGGAAAGTAATTGCAAAAGAGCCGGTGCAATACATAGATACTACTTATAACGATTGTGATATACTGGAGATATGAAGTATCATATTATTTTTGCAGCAGGATTTTTCCTGACCATTATTCCTTTTATTGGAGTTCCAACCGCTTGGAAATTGACAAGTGTTGCCATCATCGGAGCATGCCTCATGGCGGCTGCACTTATACGATATTACACAGCTTATTCTTTGTATGAGTATGGACAAACTCATACCGATGGTGGTCCAAATGATAGTGAAAATGCTGCTTCACCAGAAGATTCGGAGCAATATGCGGAAGAATCACCGAAAAAAACTGAGGAGTCTTTTGCGGATAACACAACTGCACAACCTTCTCCATACTATAATCCCAAAGATACTCCTCAACGAAAAACCCGTGTTCGTCGTATTAAAAAAGCAGAGCCACAAGATGAGGGAAACGATGAGGATGACGAAGAAGATGATTCATATACTACAAAGAATAAGTATGAAGAAGAACACTCATTCTAATGACGGTTATTTGCCGTCTATTTTAAAAAAGTGATATACTAGAATAAATGAATAATCAGGACGCAATAACATATTTTGGTGAGACTGATTCGCGAAATAAGCGAGTGCGTTTTGGTATAAGAGCAAAAGATCGAACTCAGCATGTGTATGTAATTGGAAAAACTGGTGTGGGAAAATCCACTCTACTTGAAAACATGGCGATACAAGATATTCAGCAGGGAAATGGTTTTGCTTTTATGGATCCGCACGGCAAGACCGCCGAACTCCTCCTTGAATATATTCCCGAATCCCGTCAAAAAGATGTTTTGTACTTTGCACCATTTGATACTGAAAATCCAATTGGATTTAATATTCTCGAAGATGTTGGGTTTGATAAGCGCCACCTTGTTGTTTCTGGAATCATGAGTACGTTCAAAAAGATTTGGGTGGACGCGTGGTCGGCACGTATGGAATATATTTTGAGTAATGCACTTCTTGCACTATTAGAGTATCCGAACTCAACACTTTTGTCGGTTAACAAAATGCTTGCCGATAAGAAATTTCGAAATGATGTCATTTCACACATAACCGATCCCGCAGTAAAAGCCTTCTGGGTAGACGAGTGGGGTTCATGGACTGAGAGATTTATTCAAGATGCTATCCCTGCGATTCAAAACAAAATTGGACAGTTCACAGGTAATCCGGTAATCCGAAATATTATCGGGCAACCAAAGTCATCATTTGATTTGCGTGAAGTAATGGACAACAATAAAATTATCATAGTCAACCTTTCAAAAGGTCAGATTGGAGAGGTGAATGCAAATCTTCTTGGATCTTTGATGATTACTAAAATATACCTCGCTGCAATGAGTCGAGCAGATAGATCAAAAGATGAGCTCGAGAGCTTGCCAAATTTTTATCTATATGTTGATGAGTTTCAATCCTTTTCCAATGATTCTTTTGCAGACATTTTGTCAGAAGCCCGAAAGTATAAACTCAACCTTACTATTGCTCACCAATATATCGAACAGATGGAAGATGTTGTTCGAGCTGCGGTTTTTGGAAACGTCGGAACAATGATTACGTTCCGTGTTGGATCATACGACGCTGATGTATTGGAAAAGGAGTTCGCTCCGTTTTTTCTTGCAGAAGATTTAGTAAATCTTGGTAAATTTCAAATTTACCTCAAACTTATGATTGACGGTATTGGCTCAAAGCCTTTCTCGGCTGCAACCATGTCTCCGATTAAAAAACCGGAGGACGGCGGAAGGGATCAGGTGGTGGAAAGTTCTCGAGCAACATATGGAAGGGATCGGAAGGAAGTTGAAAAGGTTGCTACTGAATTTTTACAACAAAATGATGCGAGTGCAGGCAAGCGTAATGATGAAAATAAAGGCAGTGGGGGCAAGAATAGCGCTTCTCACAACAGTAGGGGTGGTAATAGAGATGGTAATAATAAAGGCAATAGTGAAAATCACAGAATCGACACCCGTTCCCAACAAGCTCATCAAAATAGTGCGCCGAGAGAAAGAAAACCTCAAGAAACAAAACCTCAAGAAACAAAACCTCAAGAAACAAAACCTGTTGATTATCAGAAATCAGAAACAATCCAGCCCTTTAAAAATGTTTTTTCGGACGCTACCTTTAAAGATGGTTTGGTAAAAAATGCTCGAGAGCAACTAAAGAAGGAAAGGGGTGAAAGTAGGAGTGATGAAGTTTCACTTGGCGACCTGCCAAAAAATAAAAGTCGTGGACAAAGTGAGCAACATAAGAATGACCTTAGGGATGCGCTCCAGTCAATGTTAGGAACACTTCCAGGAAAAGGTTCATCTGTAAAAACAGATAATAATTCACCTCGAGAAAGTCAAAAAACACAACAAAAGACACAAAAAAGAGCTGAATCTGTGGATATCTCTAAAAAAGAAGCGGATTTTGACCATAGGAATAGAAATATTTCACAGCCTGAAATCCCAAAAAAGCCTGAAAAACAAGGGATTTCTGACGATGTTCTTAAGGACTTACTTAAAATAACGTCAGATGATTTGTAAGGGTTGACTTGTGTGAAATAGTCTGATAGTATAGTCGGGTGAGTGTCGGAGAATTTTCTCCACATGAATGAATGTAAACGTAAGTGCCCCACCTCGGTGGGGCCTTGCGTTTTTTATGGGTTTTCAATAGGTTGTTTATAAGTGATATTTTACTTTTTCTTCATAAAATTGAGAGATGGGGATTGTTTTTTATACATTGTGCGTTATGATAGTTAGGTACTGATTGTGTTTAGACACAGCCAGTGGCGGCACTCACAATATACATTCATTTGGAGATCGCACCCACTGGTGTTGTGTAAGCATAATCAGTACAACAAGAATCAAAAGCGCAGCGTTCGTAGAACACTGCGCTTTTGATTTGTCAATTTATTGTCCAAACTCATATATGCTACACTATTCATATTATGAATATACTCAAAAAACTTTTTAGAAGCGAAAACGATAAACTCCTCGAAGAATATCAAAAGGATATAATTGCAATTAATGAATTAGAAGCATTAATGCAAACACTCTCAGACGATGAATTGCGAGCAAAAACAAAAAGTTTTAAAGAAGCCCTTGCTGACGGTGCGACACTTGATTCAATTGCGCACGAAGCTTTTGCGGTAGTGCGAGAAGCGTCAAAGCGAGTTTCAGGTGAACGACATTATGATGTGCAGCTTATTGGAGGACTCGCTATTCATCACGGAAATATTGCCGAGATGCGGACAGGAGAAGGTAAGACTCTTGTGGCAACTCTTCCAACATATTTGAACGCACTTAATGGAAAAGGGGTGCATGTTGTTACGGTGAATGACTACCTTGCGCGTCGTGACGCCGTGTGGATGGGTCAGATTTATGCATTTCTTGGTTTGAGTATTGCGGTGATTAACCAACAGTCATCTTTTGTATATGATGTTGATCACGCAACAAAAGAAGATGATAATGAGCGAGATGAAGAAGGGTCATATAAAATTGTGTATGAATTCTTGCGACCAATTACTCGACAAGAAGCGTATCAAGCAGATATCACATACGGAACAAATAGTGAGTTCGGATTTGATTATTTAAGAGATAATCTTGAGACAACACCTTCTATGGTTCGACAGCGTGCACATGCTTATGCTGTTATCGACGAAATCGATTCCATTCTTATTGATGAAGCACGAACACCGCTCATTATCTCTGCTCCAACGTCAGAGTCTGAGGGAATATACAAACAATTCACTGGAATCGTGCAGTCATTTGAAGGTGGGGTTGATTATGAGATTGACGAAAAAAATCGCTCAGTCGATATCAAAGATTCTGGTATTGAAAAAGTAGAAAAAGCTCTCGATATGAATAATATTTATACTGAAGCGGGAATGAAGTATGTGCATCATCTCGAAAAAGCCATTCAAGCAAAAGCTCTCTACACGCGGGACAAAGAGTACGTTGTTCGAGAGGGTCAGGTGGTTATTGTGGACGAATTTACTGGGAGATTACAGCCCGGACGACGGTGGTCAGATGGTCTGCACCAAGCAATTGAATCAAAAGAAAATGTTGCAATCGGACAAGAGTCACGAACATTTGCTTCTATTACATACCAGAATTATTTTCGACTATACGAAAAGCTTGCAGGAATGACAGGTACTGCAATTACGAGTGTTGAAGAGTTTGCAAAAGTGTACGGACTTGAAGTGGCTACTATTCCGACACATCGAGAAATTGCCCGAATTGACTCGGACGATCTTATCTATCAAACTCAAAAAGGAAAGTTCATAGCACTTGCGCGGGAAGTACAAAAAAGAAATGATAATGGGCAACCAGTCCTTATTGGTACCGCTTCAATTGAAATGAATGAAGTGCTCTCTACTTTTCTTGAACAAGAAAAAATTCCGCACCAAGTACTTAATGCAAAAAACCATGAAAAAGAAGGAGAAATTATTGCACAAGCTGGTGGAAAGGGTTCAGTTACTATCGCAACAAACATGGCAGGTCGTGGAGTTGATATTAAGCTTGGTGGAGTTCCGTTTAATAAAGAAAAGGCCGAGGAAGTGAAAGACCTTGGGGGACTATATGTTATTGGTACAGAGCGACATGATGCTAGACGAACAGATAATCAGCTTCGTGGACGAGCAGGACGACAAGGAGATCCTGGAGAAACACAATTTTTTGTTTCTATGGAAGATAAGCTTATGCGAATCTTTGCATCAGATACTGTAAAGGGGATGATGGGAAAACTTGGACTCAAAGAAGATGAACCAATTCAGAATAAGATTATTAGTCGTTCACTTGAAAATGCACAGTCGCGAATTGAGGGAATGAACTTTGATGCGAGAAAAGCTATTCTTGAATATGATGGTGTTCTTAATACACAGCGAAAATCAATCTATGTGCGGCGAAGAACGGTTCTCCATGGAAAAGACGAAGATATAAAAGCGGTACTCGAGGAGATGTATCCAGAAGGAAGTAAGTTTTGGAGTGTGTGGGAAGAGAAACTCAAAGATGTTGATGAATCAACATTGCATGGATATATGCATCGAATCCTTTTGCATCACCTTGATCGTTTGTGGGTAGAGCATCTCGAGACAATGGAACATGCTCGCTCAAGTGTAACGCTGCGAGCAGTCGGACAACGAGATCCTATTATTGAATACAAAAAAGAAGGAAAACGTCTCTTTGATGAGATGAAAAAAATCTACCTTGTTCGTGTAGAAGATACTCTCGTAAAATTAGATATTTCTCAATTTACTCAAAAAGAAGAAAAATTTAAAGAATCTGTATCAAAAGCTAAAAAAGCATCAGGAGCCGGAGAGGGAAGTCGCGATGGTCTTATTCCGCAGGAATCAAAAATTGGGCGAAACGAACTTATTACTCTTGAAAAAGATGGAAAATCAGAAATGATGAAATATAAAAAAGCAGAGAGACTTCTGGAAGAGGGGTGGGTTATCGTACAAAAATAGTATAGACTCAGTATATATTTTGTGGTATCATGCAATCATGAAAAAAGCCCTGATTACAGCTCTCATTCTCTTTTTTGCCGGATGGTCACTACCTCTGCAAGCCGCAACTAGTATTACTACATCACAATATGTTGGAGAAACTGACGATATTTTCAATGAAAATGTATATATTAATGCTTCGACAATCACTTTCTCAAGTGCTGCCAAAAAAGACGTTACTCTGGTTGGAAACGTGATTGTTTTCGATGGAATGGTAGACGGTGACCTCACTGTTGTCGGAAGAGATGTTTTGGTATCAGGAGAAGTGCGTGGAGATATAAAAATTGTTGCTGCAAAAGCGGTTTACTCTGGAAACGCCGAAGGAGACATCCTCTTTTTAGCAGGAGAACTTACCATGCTTGCTGCGGCAACTGTTACAAGGGATTCGCTTATATATGGAGGAACAATCAAAACAGGGGGGTCTTTTGAGGGAGATACATCTATTGTTGCAGGAAGAGTGTATGTTGAAGGAAGCTTTAGTGATGATGTTCAATTATCTGCGCAAAATGTTGTTATAGGGAACGTCGTCCTCAATAATTTTGCAGAGATTGATTATAATGCGCCAACAAGAGCCCAAGTATTAGGTAACCCTTCAAAGCTGAAGCTTAACTTTAATGAAACGAGTTCGTGGAAAGAAAACGGTCTACTCAAAAATACGCTACTTACTTTTATAAGCTTTTGGACAATACTTCGTTTTGTAACAACTGTTATTATTATTTTCTTTTTCACAAATGGATTCAGAAAGTTTACTCAATCGTATGGACTTGAGGCAACAAAGCATCCCATCAAAACTCTTGTTGTTGGAGCAGTTACTATTTTTGCAATCCCGATTCTATCGATTCTACTAATGGTGAGTCTTGTGGGATTACCGATTGGTATTATCCTCGGTCTTTTTTATGCTGGACTATTTGTTATTCGATACGCACTTATTAGTATTCTTATAGGTAGTTTTATTAAAAGATATACTAGATGGGACAAATCAATCGGAGTTGTTAATTTTTGGTATGCGCTTCTCGGGCTTATGCTCCTTACTGGTATTGCATTCGTTCCAACTGCAGGAAGAATTATTGTATTTATTTTGACACTTGCAGCATTTGGTTCGATTGTGTATGTGCTTGCGCAGCCAATAAGACGACTTAAAAAATAATATGAAAACTAGAATAAAAGTAGTAACACATGATGATCGATTTCACGCAGATGATATTTTTGGCGTAGCGACACTCCAGCTTGTTTTTGGTGTTGATGCATTAGAGATTATTCGAACAAGAGATGAAAAGATGATTGCTGAAGCAGATATTGTTCTCGATGTTGGAGGTGAGTACGATCCGGAGAGGGGGCGATTCGATCATCATCAACCGGGGGGCGCAGGTGAGCGAGTTAATAGTATTCAATACGCATCATTTGGGCTTATTTGGAAAAAATATGGCGAGCAACTTACAGGAAGTAAATTAGCAGCAGACGCAATAGATTCTTGGTTGGTACAAGCGGTTGATGCTGGAGACAATGGAATTCCTATTGCAAGACCAATTGAAGGAATGCCGAGTGAGTATGTAATTAATGTTATTGCATCGGCTTTCGGTCCAACATGGGAAGAAGATGAGTCAGTACTTGATACAAATTTTACATATATAACTTCGTTTGCTCGTGAGTTGCTGAAGAGGGAGATTGCACAGGCGCGAGCACGCGTCCATGCCGTACCGCTTGTAGTAGAATCGTACGAAAAAGCAGAAGATAAGAGAATTCTTGTACTCGATGGATACTATCCATGGATGTCAGCCGTAAAAGAATTTCCAGAAGTTCTCTTTGTAGTTTCTCCTAACAAAGAGGGTAATAAGTGGAGAGTTAACGCTGTGCAGGAAGCTCTTTTTGTAAATAAAAAATCATTTCCTCAAGAGTGGGCAGGCCTCAAGGATGAAGAATTACAAAAAATGAGTGGCGTGCCAGATGCAGTTTTCTGTCATCGGGCACTCTTTATGGCGGCAGCAAAAACCAAAGAAGGGGCGTTGAAGCTTGCACAAAAGGCATTAGCACAGTAAGGTAAGAAATCAATAAATAAATTGTAATATATATGGCATTTGTAGACGAATTAGATTTTTATGTAAATTCAGGAAAGGGAGGCGACGGTGTCGTGCGTTTTCGTCATGAAAAAGGTCGAGAATTTATGGGGCCATCTGGAGGTGATGGAGGCCGTGGAGGTGATGTGTATGTTCGTGCAGTAAAAAACGCTGCAATTCTTGAAAAATATCGTCATACAAAAAGCTTCGAAGCGAATAGTGGAACACCTGGAGGAAATAATAGTTGCGCAGGAGCTGATGGAGATGATCTCTATATTCATTTTCCCGTAGGTTCACTTATTACAAATACTGATAGTGGTGAAACATGGGAGCTTGTGAAAGAGGATGAAACCCAACGAATCTTACGTGGAGGAGATGGAGGATTTGGAAATGAGCATTTCAAAAGTTCTGTCAACCAAGCACCAAAGCGAGCGATTCCTGGAAAAGTGGGTCAAGACGGTAACTTCCACATCGAATTACGACTTTTTGCGGATGCTGGATTAATTGGATATCCAAACGTAGGAAAGTCTACTATTTTAAATACTGTGACAAATGCACAATCAAAGATTGGTAACTTTCACTTTACAACACTAGAGCCACATCTTGGAGCTCTCTATGGATTCGTACTCGCAGATATCCCAGGTCTTATCGAAGGGGCGTCAAAAGGTAAAGGGTTAGGATATAAGTTCCTTCGTCACACACAGCGAACAAAATTACTTCTGCACTGTATTTCTTCTACAACAGATGATCCAATTGAGGATTATAAAAAAATTCGAAAAGAGCTTGAGGACTTTGATGCAGAGCTTGCTGCAAAAAAAGAAATTGTTGTGCTTACTAAGATAGATGAAGTTGATGAAAAAACTGCAGCAGACATGGTAAAGAAATTAAAGAAGTGTAATTCCGATGTACTCACCTTGAGTGTACTTGATGATGAAAGTATCAAAAACTTTAGCGATACACTTGTTGAACTTTTGCGGGAAAATAAATAAAAATACTCATCAGATTGGTGACGAGTATGGTGCTTTAGGTGGTAGCCCTGGTGGCTACTTTTTTTGTTGAATTCTTTGTGACGAGGTTTCCAAGTATCTCTCGAGGAATATGATTACTGCCTCCCTTTGATGTGACCTTTTTCCCATTTGGGTTGTTCAGTGTCAGCAGCTGAGGATGGCGTGGTATGTCCTCCTTGATCGGTTGAGCAATTTCTGCCACGGTGAAATATGAATATTTTTTCCATACTGGACTGATGTGCAACAGCTCTTTTCTGATAAAAACCTTGTCACCAATCTTGAACTCTTCGTGCGATTCGCATCGAAAGTTGTTTCGTGAATCTCGCACGCTATTGGTAGGGTGCTTTTCCCTTGATGTTGAAGTGCTACCACTTTCTAGTGTGTTCATTATGTTATACATGATGGCTGGTTGTTTCCATTTCCTTTCTATTTTTGATACTACGCTCTATTTAGCTAAAAATCAAGTAGCGAAGGGCAAACAATATGCTATTATTGCTTTATTATGTCACGTTACACAACAACAATCGGACTCGAAATACATGCCGAACTCAAGACAAAAAGTAAGATGTTTTCAGGGTCACCAAACAATCCGGATGAAGATCGTCCAAACGTAAATATTAACCCGATTGACCTGGCACATCCTGGAACACTACCAACCATTAACAAGAAAGCGCTTGAACACATGGTGCGAATCGGCCTTGCAGTAAAAGGACAGGTTGCCAACTTTACAGAGTTCGACCGAAAAAACTATTTTTATCCAGATATTCCTAAAGGATATCAAATTAGTCAGTATCAGTATCCGATTGTTTCAGGTGGAAGCCTCGCTGGAGTGGAGGTAACGCGAGTACATCTCGAAGAAGATACGGGAACATCAAAGCACGACCAAGGTCCACGAAGTCTCGTTGATTATAATAGAGCGGGGGTTCCTCTCATGGAGCTTGTCACCGAACCGGTAATCCATAGTGCTGAACAGGCGGTAAGTTTTGCTCGTGAGTTGCAATTACTTTTGCGACACCTTGGTGTGTCCGATGCAAATATGGAAAAAGGAGAAATGCGTGTCGAAGTAAATATTTCCATAAGTGATACGAAAGAATTTGGAACAAAAGTTGAGGTCAAGAATATCAACTCATTTAAGGCAGTAGAGCGAGCAATCAATTTTGAAGTGGAGCGAATGACAGAGCTTCTCGATGCTGGTAAAGGAGGTGAGATTGTCCAAGAGACTCGAGGGTGGAATGAAAATACGAACGAGACTTTTTCACAACGAAAAAAAGAAAGTGCGCACGACTATCGATATTTTCCAGAACCGGATCTTCCAAAATTATATTTGCACGACATGTTCGATCTTGAGGATTTGAAGAGCGGGTTGCCGACGCTCCCGTGGGAGCGTCGAGAAAAATATATCAAGCTTGGCTTGAGTGCAGATTATGCAGAAATTTTTGTACGGGAAGATATTCTTGGTAAATTCTTTGATACGGTTATGGAAGCTAGTATTCAAGCAAGCCCTGTTAGTGGCGATGATGCAAAAACGTTTGCGCAAACTGCAGCAAACTATACAATATCTGATTTGGCGCCACTTCTTGGGTCCGAATCATCTCTTCCAGAGCCAGTGCATTTCTGCGAACTCATCGCAATGGTTCTTGCAGATAAAGTTTCATCTCGTGGTGCAAAAGATATTCTCGCAATTATGACAAAAGAAAGTCGACCAGCGAAAGAAATAGCAGACAAGCACGGACTTATCCAAAAGAATGACGCAGGCGAACTTCTCGTGGTTGTTCAAAAAATAATTACTGATAACCCTGCAGTGGTAGAGGAGTACAGAGCCGGAAAAGAAACATCAATCCAGTTTCTTGTAGGACAAGCAATGAAAGCAACAAAGGGAAGTGCAAATCCTGGCATGCTCATACAACTCTTGAAAAAAGAGTTAGGTTAGAAATGTTTTTTTGATATACTATAGGTATTACACTTAATCACATCTTTTTACTATGAAAAAAACACGCGTTGCAATTAATGGTTTTGGTCGAATAGGGCGAGCTTTCATGAAGCTTGCATATGATAATCGCGACATAGAAGTTGTTGCTATTAATGACCTCGGTAATCCAGAAAACCTTGCATATCTCCTTCGTTTCGATAGTGTCTATGGGCGAAACCCTTTTGATGTACAACTGACTGAAGATGACAAACTTGGCACATGTTTTTTGCTTGGAGGAAATCAAAAAGTTTCTTTGCTTTCAGAAAAAGAGCCAAAAAAGCTTCCATGGAAAGAGCTTGATATTGATGTGGTAATTGAGTCGACTGGATTCTTTACAAAATATGATGATGCCCGAAATCACATAAAGGCGGGCGCAAAACGTGTGATTATTTCAGCTCCAGCAAAAGGTGAAGAAGATGATGATCAGGGAACAGTGCTTCTTGGAGTAAATGATGTAAAGCTTAAGACATGTTCAATTACTTCAAACGCATCGTGTACTACAAACTCTGCAGCACCGCTGATTACAATTCTCGAGGAAAGTATCGGAATAGAAAAGGCACTTCTCAATACCGTGCATGCATACACTGCAACTCAATCTATTGTTGATACTGCTATAAAAGGGAGTGATTTCCGAAAGGGGCGAGCTGGAGCAATTAATATTATCCCGACTTCAACTGGTGCGGCTAAGGCAACAACTCTTGCGGTGACATCGCTTACTGATAAGTTTGATGGAATTGCACTTCGTGTGCCGGTTCCGGCTGGATCAATTGCTGACATTACCTTTATTGCTTCAAAAAATACAAGCGTAGAAGAGGTGAACGAGATTCTTCGACAAGCATCTCTGAAAGACAGGTGGAAAGGAATCTTTACTGTGGTGACTGAACCCGTAGTATCGCAAGATATTGTAGGAAATCCTCATGCGTCAATTGCTGATCTTGCAATGACGAGGGTAGTGGGAGGAAATCTTGTAAAGGTACTTGCGTGGTATGACAACGAAATTGGATACACAAGCTCGCTCGTTGAGCACGCTGTTCGCGTCGGACTTCTTTTAAAAGATGAAAACTCTATGGTGGAGCATGATGGCGAAGACGATGAGGAATATGAAGATGATTCCGATGCAGATAAAAAAGAATACGAAGAAGAAAAAGAAGAGGCGGAAGAAGTAGCTGAAGTAAAACCAAAGAAAGTGAAAGTGAAAGTAATTAAGAAGAAAAAGAAGAAGACTAAAGATTCAGATGCTAACAACGATGATTCAGATGATTCAGATGATTCAGATGATTCAGATGATTCAGATGATGCGGACCAAAAATAATATACATGATAGATTACGATAAAACAGCACAGCCAATATCAACGATTCATCTCGGAGCGGATCATGCGGGATACGAGCTCAAAGAAGCAATCAAAGACTATTTAGAAAAAATGCATTATCATGTTATGGATCATGGCGCATTTGAGTACGATGAAGACGATGACTACCCAGATTTTTGTGCACCCGTTGGTCAGGCCGTTTCGGTCGATGCTGAGTCTCGAGGAATTGTTATTGGAGGTTCAGGGCAGGGCGAAGCGATGGCGGCAAATCGCTATGCAAATGTGCGAGCGATGGTATTTAATGGTCAGTACGAACCGTATGATGGGCGAGAGGTACCGAATGAAATTGTTACTTCACGACAGCATAACGACTCAAATGTTCTCTCTCTTGGTGCACGATTTCTCTCAGAAGAAGAGGCAATCGAAGCAACACAGTTATGGCTCGAGACTGGTTTTTCAGAAGATGAGCGACATCAGCGACGAATAGAAAAAATAGAAGATTGCTAAAACGAGACTTGTTACACGAGCTCGCCTCAAAAATTATATGTCACATTCACGCATTGAAATTATTCCAGCAATTATGCCAAAGACTCTCGAAGAAATCGAAGAGAAGATGGCCGCGGTTGATCCTCATGTGCAGTGGGTGCAACTCGATATTATGGATGGAGAGTTCGTGCAGAACTTTTCGTGGCCATATACCGGGGACACTTTTTCAAAAGCGCATCTCCATGCACTGCGTTCAATTTTACTTGTACATGCTTCACTCGCAGTCGAAGTAGATTTGATGATTGCGCATCCAGAAGAAGAGGCTGAAATGTGGATTCTTGCTGGAGCACGACGAGTGATATTTCATCATGAGAGTCTTAAAGGTAAGATGACTTTTCTAAAAGAAATAAAAGAGCAATATCCAATGATTCAATATGGAATCGCAATACTTCCACATAACGATGTATCTGTTCTTGAGCAATATATACCATATGTTGACTATGTGCAGTGCATGGGAATCGATCATATTGGACGGCAAGGAGAAACTTTTAATGAAGACGTATGTCATCTTATTCAGTCAATTCGACAACATTATCCAAAGCTCACAATCGCAGTTGATGGTGGTGTAAGTGATAAAACTTCTCAAAAAATAAAAGATGCCGGCGCAACTCATCTTGTGTCAGGATCTTTTATTTTCCAGAGCGCAGATGTGCATAGTGCGGTGCAAAAGCTCTATGGTGGTGTGATATACTAATCATATATGAACGGAATCAATCGATTATCTGATGAAAAAATCAAATCACTTGCGTTGACCGCAAACGATATTCGTCAGTCTATTATCGAAATGCTTCTCGAGGCAAAGTCAGGACACACTGCAGGTCCTCTAGGAATGTCAGATATTTTTGCTTATCTTTATTTTCATGCTTTGCAACATGACCCTAAAAAACCACACTGGAAAAATCGTGATCGCGTCGTACTCTCAAATGGACACATTTGTCCGGTGCTCTATGCGACGATGGCACACGCTGGATATTTCCCCGTTGAGGAATTAATGACACTACGGAAGTTTGGTTCAATTTTACAAGGCCATCCACACCGCGAATTTTTGCCGGCACTCGAGAATAGTTCGGGTCCACTTGGTTCAGGTCTTTCGCAAGCTGTGGGTATGGCGCTTGCAGAGCGTATCGATGCGGGACGAACATCACCAAAGTTTTTCTATTGCCTCACAGGAGATGGAGAGCTCAATGAAGGTCAAAACTGGGAAGCAATAATGCTCGGTGGAAAAGAAAAACTTCATAATCTCATTGTGATTGTCGACCGAAACAATATTCAGATTGACGGCTACACAGAGGATGTGATGCCACTTGATTCACTTGTGCGAAAGTTCGATGCATTTAATTGGCATGTGCAGGATATTGACGGGCACAATTTTGAAATGATAGATGAGGCAGTTGGTAAAGCACAGAGCGTGTTTGATCGACCGAGTGTTATTATCGCCAACACAATTCCTGGAAAAGGGGTCGCGGAATTTGAGCGAAAACCAGAGTGGCACGGAAAACCGCCAAATTCGAAGGAGGCTGAAATGGCACTCAAAGAACTTCAGCGCGAACGAGAAATGATTAATTCGTAATAATATATGCGTGTTGCGAATTAATGTTACGAGTAATGCAAATCAGAAAAAATATATGGCAATGTTTCAATTTTTAAAAAAAAGAATGACTCCAAAAAAAGCTCAACTCAACGGGCATGTTTTTGAAAAAGAAGTAGAAATGAAACCAATCCGACAAGGCTTTGGTGAAGGTCTTTTAATTGCGGGAGAAAACGACGAGAGGGTAGTTGGTCTATGTGCCGATCTTCTTGATTCAACAAAGATGAATCTCTTTGCAGATAGGTTTCCGAAACGATTCATTCAAGTTGGGGTGGCTGAACAAAACCTCGCGTCAGTTGCATCAGGTATGGCAGCGATGGGAAAGATCCCATTCATAACATCGTATGCAATGTTTTCACCTGGAAGAAATTGGGAACAAATCCGCACGACAATTTGTTATAACGATGTGCCCGTAAAGATTGCAGGGTCACATGCCGGAGTTTCAGTGGGGCCAGATGGCGGAACGCATCAAGCAATTGAAGATCTTGCGATTACACGAGTGATTCCGAACATGGTCGTTATTTCTCCTTGTGATGCGATTGAGGCTCGCAAGGCAACTATTGCATGTGCACGAACAAAAGAACCGACATATTTGCGTCTTGCTCGTGAGAAAACTCCTATTATCACGACAGATGATTCTCCATTTGAAATTGGAAAAGCATACGCTGTTTTTGAAGATGAAAAAGAGGATGCAATTGATGTTCTTGTTATTGCGACAGGTGCACTGGTACATAATGCAATGCTTGCTGCAAAAGAAGTATCGCAAGGTAAAAAAAATGCACTCAAGGTTGCGGTGCTTAATTGTCATACTATTAAACCACTCGATGAAGATACTATTATTGCATACGCAAAGCGCGCGGGTGCGATAGTGACGGTCGAGGAACATCAGGTAGCTGGAGGCCTTGGAGGCGCAGTAGCGGAGCTCTGCGCCCGCACGCACCCTATGCCAATTGAATTCATTGGAGTACATGATGAGTTTGGTCAGTCAGGTACACCTGAGGAACTCATTGCGCATTACAAAATGGATGCTCCATCAATCGTAGAAGCAATCCGGGTAGCGCATAAGCGAAGTATATAGGTGGGTTATGTTTAAGTACTCACACATAAATTAGTAATATATTTATCATGAAAAAAGTCACATCTTCATTATTGATGACGTTCATGGCATTTCTTACAATGCTTTCTTTTGTGGTAGTGCCTATTTCGGTAATTGCACAACTTCAGCAAAACGATGATGGCTCATTTAATATCGGAACGATTGATGGGACAGCAAAAATTCTTGGACAAGAGAGTGCCTCCGTTGATCTCACAAAAGCCGCAATTGAAAATAGGACAGTAACGCTCGATGCTGACAAGAAGACTATTATTTCATCGGAAGCAGAAGTGAATGCTCTACAAGATGACCAGGTCGTGACAGACTCTGGAGGATCTGCTGTTGTAAATGTGGGATTATTTTTTAAGGACGCACAGAATTCAAAAGATCAAGCGCAAGAAGATATTAAGAAAAATATTGAAAGTGAGATTGAACAGGCACTCAAATCTATGGATGTGCAATCTGAAACATCAGGAGAGACTCGCGATTTACTTGTAGAAAAAAGAGCTGAACTTTTCCGTAATATTGATAGTTATTTTCAACAAGATGCTGCGATATATAGTCCAGACAGTGTTTCTGAACTCAGTATTTCAATAAACTCTATTTTTAAACAAATCGAAGATGGGCTTTCGGGCGAAAAAACTGATAATAACGAAGAGTTTAAATTTGAAACAGTCACGCTGACTGAGACGCTGTTAGCGTATAAAAAAACCCTCGAAGAAAGACAACTACTTTTTGAAAATAGAAACCAACAAGTATATATTGATAGTGATAATGACGGGTTGTCTGATTTTGATGAAATATACATATATAAGACAGATCCGAATAAAGCATTTACTGTGGGGGGAAAATTGAATGACAAAGAAAAGATTATTGCGGGTATTGATCCACTGAGTGTGACTGGAGAAAAAATAGTTTATGAAGATCCACGCCTCGACCGCGACGCGGTCGAGGCTCCGACCTACGCACTCTTAACTATTGAATTCGAACCGGCAAACGAAAGTCTTACAGGAAAAGAAAAACTCGTTCTTGGCGGTACTGCACTCCCGAATAGTCTCGCAACAATTTACATATTTAGTGTGCCTCGTGTCATCACTGTCGAAACAGATAATGAGGGGAAGTGGGAATATTCTCTTGGGAAAGAATTAGAAAATGGTGAGCATACAGTTTTTGTATCAACGACAGATAATAAGGGGCGGCTTCTCGCAAAAAGCACACCAACACTTATAACAAAAACATCGCAAGCCGCAGTGGTGGGCGTGCTTGTTGCCGAAGCCGCATCGACCGAAGCCGACGTGCTTTTTGATAAGCTTTCTTTTATATTGTTAATAGGACTTCTTATTATAGGGATGATTGTGACATCGTCACTTATTATTGCTACTCGAAAAAAGAAGGTAGAGGAAAGTGTTTTTACACCGATGCATCCAGGAAGTACTCCATTCATTCAATCAGATTTTGTTCAGCCAGAAATTACTCCGAGAGAGCGTAATGAAACTTTGTATCCTCATATGGATATAAAAAAGGGAAGTAAATAAGCGAGATAAGTGAGTCAAAAAAGGCTTGACAAGTCAACTCAAAGTATTATAATACATTTAAGTATAAGTTCTTTGGCAATGGTTGCCCGGGAACTTTTTCTATTCTAGAAAAACAAAACAAAACAACCAAAAATATGAAAACAAATACAAATGCGTTCCTTCAACGGAACGACTCCTTGCTTTCGCTCATCCTGTGGATGGCGATGGCTTTCGTCATCTTCTCCTTCGCCCAAAAGGCGGAAGGGGCGGTGATATCGGTTACGAGCATCAGCTCGGCTCCAACCTTGAATAGCTCAAATCTCTACGTTCGCGCAGAAGGACGAGTGGGAGATTCATCCGCGTCAACCAATGAATTCACGCTTACTGGTACTACTTCGGTTGCTGAAAATCATCGGTTCGTAAACCAAGGTGGTCCAATCGATCATACTACCTCAAGCTTGGTGTCAATCAGTTTGACTGGAGTCTTCAAAACCTTCACTCTGGACCCGATTTCTCCAAGTGGTATACCTACGACAAGTTTGGGAGTAAGTCCCATCAACACATCTGCTCCTAATACGGTCTATGTGTGGGCGAATTCTTCAGGAACTGCCGAAGGAAATCTTTTGAAGATGCTCAACCTGACTCTTGCAATCGACGGCAATTCCCACAACGTTGGTGAGGTTGTAGTTGGCGATACACAGCCTGACTTTGCCGGTCTGAAGATTGAATTCACAGGAGACCTTCAACAGGTTCTCTGGAATCAAGAATTCTTCAAGCCATCCGGCAACTTCAACTCTGCTTTTGGTTCACAACAAGAGTTCCATGTTGCAGTTGTTGTTCCAGAACCATCTATGCCGATGCTATTAATCGCATCAAGCCTGCTTTTTTTCAGAAGAAACAGGTAAGCCTTCACGAGTAATCGTTGAGGCTTTTTATTTTGTAATTGAACATGCGTAATAATCTACTGGATTTCCAAGTGGTATTCCTATTGTACCTACACCACATTGTGATTCTGTTTGATACCAAAATATTTCGTACCCAGAACAATTGCTGTTTGCAGCTGCACAGCGATAGCCTATTCCACCAATGTTAAATCCTACGTAGTCAATCCTTTTTTCTGGAACAGGAAGGCTTGCATAGTATTCAGAAAGAAGAATATCAAGGTTTACATTTTCTGACCCTGTTGCTATGCATTTTCCGTCAAAATATCCACTGCCTAAACACCAATATGATCCTGAATTCAGAATTGGTGAGGTAATGCTAGGATATTGATTGTTGTCGTCGTAGTATAAGGCAAGTGCTTTTTCCCACTCATTTACCATTTGCAATTTTTTACTATCAACCGCTCGTTGACGGGCGTCACCTAGGGCCGAAAGAACGATTGCTGAAAGCAAACCGATGATTGCTATAACCACAAGTAACTCTATGAGTGTAAATCCTTTTGCTGCGCTTTTGTTATTCATTGTAATATCCATTTTTAACATTTTCCACATAGTCTGAAAGCGTAATTGTTTGACCATTAGGGTCAACGATTGTTCCATTCTGTTTGGTGTTTCCTAACAGCATCCAATACGTCGCAAAGATCATCACGCACGCTGCGATAAGGAGAATAAAGGCCGCAACTTTTTCGCTGCGCGTGATACCTGTTTTTAAGACAAACTGAACCATTGAAGGTTGTCGTTGTCCGAGTACATTTTGGGTTCTCATAATAAATTCATTCTGCTCATCAAAGAATACGGGACTCATATCTTTATCATATAGTAAAAAAACTCCGTCGCTACGGAGTTTTCCACTACTGCCATGATTTTACCTTTGAAAATTAAAGCTTTTTCGGAGCATACTCAGCTGGAGCAGCTGCAAGATATTCCTCTAATTTTCCTCGAGAAAGTAATCCTTCTTGCGCACCTATGAACTGCACAACTGACATCGAGTTGATTGGACCCCATCGAAGTGCATCAGCCGGAGTCTTTCCGAGAAGTAATGCACTCGTGAAAGTGCTCGCAAATGAATCACCTGCGCCTGTTCGATCGACCGGATCTTTTGGATCTGGATACATTGGGCCCCACCACACTTCAGCACCGTCATCTACATATGCACCATTTGGACCATCGGTAATTACTGCAAGCTTTGGTCCAAGTGCTCGAATTCCTGTGAGAAGTTCTTTAATCTCACTTGTTGTTGTTCCGAGAATCTTTTGCGCTTCTTCTTTATTGCAGAAAAAGATATGAGTATTTTTGTAAATATCGGCAAGCACATCTTTTCCAAGTGACATCTGAAATGTTCCAGGTTGGAAGATGAGTTTTGTCTCGGGATGCTCGGCTGCGTACTTTGCAATCTGCCCGTGGTACTCGAGCGAGTTTTCTGCAAGCGAACTCAGGTAGATTGCTTTTGGTGCAGGATTTGAAGCGGGGAAGTCTGTATCAAAGTTGTACGGAAATTCTGTGTGCTTTACGAGAATAGTTCGCTCTGGACCTCGTCGAAGTACATAGTGATAGTTTGAGTCCATTCCGTCGTGGATAACAACGTGATTGGTGTCGAGACCTTCTTCGTTGAAAGCCGCAACCTGTTCTTTACCGAAGTCGTCACCTCCAACATGTGTCAGAATCGCGCTATGCAATCCGAGCCGGTGTGCTGAGGTTGCGGCGTTCGGACTATTTCCTACACCCTTCACAACTTTTACGCCATCGTACGGAAGCTTGTCACCAAAGCGCATGCAAAGCTCATTCGACTTTTCTGGATTATCATTTTCAATCCAAGAGTTATCATCGCTCAGTTTAATAAAAGCATCAGTCACTGTGTCACCGATTGCCAAGAAGTCTATTTGCTTATGTGCAGAATTATCCACACCATCGTTATTATTAATATTTGTTAAATCCTGCGCCGGCGCTTTTTCTTGTGTAGATGTCGCAGAAACATCTTTATTTTTTTTATTCCAAAACATGGGGTAATTGTAGCATGACTAAATTATAGTTTATATTTTTTCATAATAATTAATATAAAAAAGCCCATCTTAATAATTAAGATAGGCCTGAAGCACAAGTTTCCGCAAAGTGAACAGCTTCAAGCTGTCGCCCCGTCTTTTCGCTTTGTGCAACTGAAATGAATTCACCGAGCACCTCGTCAATCCATGCGTAGTCTTGATGTCCAGCATCTGATGCTGCTTTCGTCAATTCCTCGATACGCGCAAACAGGCGACTTTCCGCACCGTTGATGCATAGGTCCATGGTTGGAACCAGTATCTCATCCAGAGACTCAATCTCAGCGACTGGATTTCCAGAAGCGTCGATTGCAGAGCGTAAGCGATCCATTTTTAAATGCGTTGGGCTTCCGTAGAAAGCCCTAACATCTTTGCAGCGTCCTATCACTACTCCGCATGAGCAGAGAAACATGATGCACAATCCGTGTCGATTGAGAGCACGACGAAGTGAGTTCGTGGTAACCTCTGACATTCTCATTGACAGGATTGATTCATGAAGCCACTCAATTGTTTGTGTACGGTAGCGAACCTTGTCGCTGCCGATAACTGAGAGTGGAAGGCGAATCAGGCGATGCTCCCCGAGAACCCCGAAGTCTTCTTTGTAGAGAGATTCGACCATAGCTACCAGTGCTGTAAAAGCAGGTAAGTGTGGATTGAGGTTTTTCGTAAGAGTTGAGAAGATGTCACCGGTAACTTTCGTCACACTCGGAGCATGTTTTTGTACGATTGGGAGGTGACCAGCATGAAGGCCGGCCATTTCAGGGTCATTGCATTTGTAGCACATAGTTTTATTTGGTTTGAAGGAACGAATTGGTGACATAAGTATCACCGCACAATTCACTTGAGTACACCTCCGTGTTAAGTGTGCTGTGCGCTAGTACTTATTATTAATATAATCCTATTTATGAATAATTTCCTTAATCATTTTTTTCATAATCGGTGTTGCGTTTAAATTTTTCGATAGTCCGTTCAAGGCGATTGTTTTTATTAACTTTTTGCGCCGCCTCGAATATGTCCGCAAGGCTATCAGTCCACGCATCTACAGGAAGTGATGGATTTTGTTTCATAAATATTTCCTCTTTTAAAAATGCTACAGGTTCTTGTGCGAGATGGGTTTTGATAAAATCCTCATCTTCTTTTGATGCCACTTTGTTTGCAACAAATAGAGATGGTGTTCCGTAGAATTCCATAAGTTTCGCAATTTCTTTTGCGGTTTTAATGCTATGTAGTGCAGGTTCGCAAATAATAATACCCACATCAACACCGGTCACAATTCCAGTCGACACACCATCTAGCCCTGCTTTTTCATCAACAACTACGACCTCATTTTCATTGAGAACAAGAAGTGGCAAAAGTATTTTAAGAGGCGTGGTAAGAACGTGGCTACACGCTTTACCATAGAGTACGGTTTCAGTTTGCGGCCCTGCTACCATGAGACGAACTCCGTTGTCTAACTTTTTTGAATAATGATTAATTTCATTACTAAGTGGACTGAGGGTAAAGCGGTGAGGA
>Ga0105053_10002939_pt1 | contig 26195 bp, 25 predicted proteins | sample BON01_FD_78093 | JGI IMG/M metagenome (GOLD analysis project Ga0105053, IMG submission 78093) | Freshwater microbial communities from Lake Bonney liftoff mats and glacier meltwater in Antarctica - BON-01 | ecosystem: Environmental > Aquatic > Freshwater > Ice > Glacier meltwater | place: Lake...
TGAGGTGTGTTATCTTGTTGTGTTGGTTCTGTTGGTTGAGGTATGTTCTCAGGTTCTGTCGTATTTTCTTGAGGTGTGTTATCTGGTTGTGTTGGTTCTGTTGATTGAGGTATGTTCTCAGGTTCTGTTGTGTTTTCTTGAGGTGTGTTATCTGATTCTGTTGGTTGATGTATATGCTCAGGTTCTGTAGAGTTCTCGTCGTGTGTAATGTCAGGCTGTGTTCCAGAGACTAGTGTACAATTATCCACACTGGTACTGAGCACAGGTGATGTGTAATTGTCCGGACATGAGTTGCATTGTATCACGACATTCTCGTAAAAAAATTCAGAACCAGGTTCAGCGTTTATATTTTGCAACATGTCTTGTAATCTGTATATTATCGATGTAGTAGATTCCATTGTATTATTGTCCAACAAAACAAAGTTTGTTGGTATCATTTGAACATATAGTTGGTTTTCTTCGTAAACCTCCTGGAAATTTTTTTTTGATGTGTATTTCCCGGCACCACAAAACCCGTCTAGCTCTGCAGTGTATGAACATTGCATTGACTCTAGAGTATCAGAGAACGAGCATATGGCGCAAGTTCTGTTAACTCGATGGGTTGTGTCACAAACAAACACGCGATGTTCGGTGTTGCATGTCGCAAATTGGACCAAACAAAGGAAAAAAAATGTTGATCCGATTGTCATTCTTCGTCAAGTGTTATCTTTCTAGATACACATATATATGATCATGTGTTTCATTTTCGACATTTTGAGACTAGCATTTTTAACATGTGGTTTTTGAACGGTTGTTAGAAATAGGGGCCGATATGTGATTCGTAACTCAACACAACAAAATATAAACAGTTGATAGTAAATTAGTATGTGAATTTATGCGATTTTGTACATTTCACCGGTCGTATACTTGAACTATATTTCTGATATTTGGGTTCAGACTTCATCTCAAAACTATATATAAACAACCCGTAGCTCATGCATGTCTTAGAATTATGATTTCATGCTTTGGTCTACAGTTACGTTACCTTGATCTGTGCAGCAGTATATTGTCGTTTGTAGGGTTTCTATTAGCATGTATTACTTCGATTCTTGCAGCTTCAAAAAACCAAACGATTATGTTTGACACTTGGAACGAGAACCTTCTTGTCATACCAGACAACAATTACACATTCAGGTCTCAGGTGAGCGTATGGGACCACGAGTTGTCAACAAAATGTGCCGAGAGCGGAGATCCACACCGCTATGACTTGTTCTACCGCGAGCAGACGTGGGGTCCATCCACAAATTACACTGTGGTATCGGTTTCAACACAAGCAGAATCATTTGAGCCTGTGCCGTTGTTAATTTTTGTGTTATTTGTGTCCACGTCGTTTCAATTTTTCCGATATTATTTCTCAACAGAAGGTTCTGACGGTGATGAATGGAGAGTTAAGTACGATCCTGAATCAGGACCTGACGTATGGCGATGGATCGAGTATTCTCTGACTTCTCCTTTACAAATCATTTTGATTTGTGCTGCGTTCAATGCTAGAGAAAATAACCTGATGATACTTCTTGCTTCGTTACAATTTGCATTGGTTATGTTTGGGTACACGTTAGAGACTTTATTGCAGGATATTATAGAGTGGCAGGAGTATAGTAAAAATGACCAAAAAAGTCGTGCTCAGACGATATTTGTCTTTTTTTTCTATCTTGTTGCTTCCTGGGTGTTCCATGCCCTTATCTGGGGCATATTAATTGCCAAATTCTCGTCAACTGCGGAGTCGTCTTCAGATTGTAGGGATGATGCTTCAAATTTATTAATGCCCGACGCAATTTGGATTATATTAATTTCACAAATTCTAGCATTTACTTTATTCGGGTTGACAATCACCGTACAGACTGGATATATTTTCTGTAATCTCGAATATCTGAAAATTGATGAAAATCGGAAAAAAATGTGGAAAAGTGTAACTTGGGCATATTCGATACTGAGTGTATCTGCAAAGCTTTTTCTGGAATATGGATTGTTGATGTCGTTAGGGTGGCAGACCTTTTGGCAATAATTTGTAATGATCGTATGAAACGTGTACATCTAGTGGACATTTTTGAGAGATTCGAGACACATTATCGTTTTTGTATAAAAAATGTGCTGTCACGATCTGCACGAGTTGTTATCAAGATCATACAGCATAATGGGGTTTATTTGAATACAATTAAAACAATCTAAGAGAGAAAGACATCGGGGTTGGCGTAAATATTGACGTCAATTGGGGACTTGAGCATCGATGTTGATTGGGCTGGCTTATTGGCCTGGATGCCGACTGGAAGAACCGAAACAATCTTGTTTTCATCCGAGACCAAGAGATAAGCACACCACACATGGCGAGCTGTATCCATTCCAGAGTAAAGGCGACAGACAGCTGAGGTGTGATTTTTCCAACCCGGAGATTCTTGTTCCATATCGTCTTCGTCGTTACTTTTGGGTACGCGAGCACGACTCTTGTCAATGATAATGCTATATGTGAGGTTCGTGTTTGTGTTTTTTGCAAGTGTCACGCCTGCAAAATCGTTCTTGTTCTCTAGTGTAATGTTAATAGATTGAAAACGGGTATCGATTGGCAAACTGAGATTTTTCTGCATCTCAGTGGAGATTGACATCGTGCTCCTCTCTTTTGAGAACATTGCAATTTCGTTCGGGATGATACAACAGTCGATGTTCGAGTAGTTCCCACCGTCGGCCATTTTTTGTACCTGGTAATCGTTGTGAATAATTACAACGTCTGCCATGTTGCAGTCTACACACCATTGATAGTAAGATTGCACCCAAGAGAGACCAGTCTTTTCCAAAGTAAACAACGTTTCTGGCACAGTGATTCTGAACCGTTTGTTGTGATAAATGCTCGTCTCGCATAAAAACTCAAGCTCAAGCACTTTGTTGTTTGGTTGCATGTGTATCTTGTGCTGATGAGTCTTTGCTGACTCGGATTGTAGATCAATGTACACAATTGGTCGTTCAGATATTTTGTCGTTGCCAGAACCTCGGACCAATTTGGACACAAAAAATAAGTTACTTTCATATGCCTTGGACCGACCGGACTTTGAGAGCAGCTCGAGTGTCTGGTCATTTATGGAAGTTGTGTCGTTGTAAAACCACTTCTTGTCGTATAATCCTGCCATGCCTGCATTCAAGTCCTTGATATGCTTGATTGTCTTGATGCTAATTCCATATCCACGACCACACTGTTCGTTGGACCGAACAACAATACCGATGATGGCAAGACTGAAAGGCTTAAGATTTGCTTCAGTCTCCGAGTCGTGCATGATATTGTCTTTCTGTTCGTCAAAGATAAAGTTCGAAAGGGGTACACCGGGGCAGATGGTCCCGATGACATCGGTGGGCAGACCACGCCACTTGTTCTTCATCATACCAGTAGGATGAGGTGTCCACGTCTTCCAATCGAGACACTTTGTGTTGTTGATAATCACAGAAGAAGCCAACGTCGAATTCGCTATGCCAGGTAGAATCTTTCCTTTCTTATCGAAAAACACAAGCTGTTTGGTGTTTGCACCCTCCACCTTTTCGTAGGGAGCTTTGTGGTATCCAATACTGTCGAGAACCTTGATCGGGACGTAATTGATGACAGTAAATGCAGACTCCTTCTCTTTGTTCATCTTAGTCATGTGACTAACATCGTTGGTGACCATGACCAGAATAAAGGTAGAAGGGCTGTTATCTGTGATAAGACAACCTGCAGGCCCCTTTGAGTTCAACAACACGTTGTTGTAAATCTGTTTGGTTTCGGTAAAGTCAAGGGAAAGAGTAATATTGTCATTTTCAATAGTAGAGAGCTGCTCCTTGGCAACGTCCATCTTCTTACTCTTTTTGCTAGTAGTGGCAGTTGTTTCATCTGGGCCAACTTCGCGTTTTTTTGGCTTGGTATCACTGTCAGACATTGTCTAACTTGAATTTGGATATTATAATTCGACTGTATGTATTACAGTGATTTAGAATTTCTTTTTATTCCACGCATACAATACAGACCCAGATTGGAGTTTTTGAGTTTGCGTTCATATAAAGGTGTATGGCAACGGTGATGTAATAGCATACATGAATCCAACATGTAGTCGTGGAACTGCAGAGGCTTGTGTTGTGTTTGCTGGTTGTAATTCGAACTGCAATGGGCAGTCGATCTTGTTTGAAGGCCCGCTATTTGAGACATACAACTGTGTGTTTTGTCAGCAGAGTCGATACTGTGTGCTCTTGCACATATGTGATTCGCTCCGACTGGATGTCGACAAGGACAGAATGTGTATCGACTGTGTCATCCGATGTATGTGTACAGGGCAAGACGGAATGCAAAGGACATACTGCCCAACGCGACACCAAACTCCGCTGATTACTGCGGTCATAGGAGCAAGTCTTCTTGACGAAATCAAAAAAATCGTCATGCTGGCATACCCCATCTCAGTTACAGAGTACAAGGACTGGACATACATGTTTGAGTTTGAAAAGACAATCAACAAGCGGAGCCACCGAACAGACCTTGTCATTACAATAAAGCGCAATCACCAGATCATGTGGTATGTCTTAGGTACGTTTTTGTTTTGCTTTCTCGGTTGATGTTGTTTGAATCTTTCCTGACTGTGCTCGACGACAAAACAGTGGAAAACGAGATGTCTGCTACCTACAAGAAGCTTCGACAACAGGTGAACAACCGGTGGATCCATCATTTCCATGAAAACACGCTGAGGAAAAACGACAACGACCATGAGAAAATACTATGGGTGGGGTTCACGCTGAATAATCCGAAAACCGAGCCTGAAGCGAGCAAGATGATTTGTCGTTTGTCGCCTGCGTTAAAGGTCGAGAATCTCCTCAACCATCATCAACTGATGCAGGCCATCCACTCGAATTTTGTCGACGAAGTCGTGTTTGCATACGGACTGGTTGTGTTGTGGGGTTCGTCCGATGTGATTGAAGAATTGCAATGGACTAGGAACTGGGAGCAAAAAAAAACTCGGGAAAAAAGTAGAGAACTCGACCGCTTCGAATATCCGACCGAAGGTGGGCTCGAGTGGATACGCGGAAGAGTGGAATTCCTCAAACTCGTAAACAACACAGATATTACCGAATTATGGCGGCAGCAGTACGGGATGTGTGCGTACTGTGATAGTTTATTACATCCACCATCGGGGGAAGGCGTGTCCATCATGTCTCCATATAACATGCGAAAGAATCCGCATTCCTCGGAAAAAATCCACATCCGTTATGGTAGGAATAACTTCAACGCTGGACTAGGACTATGCGTTGCTAGCATATTGAACAACGAGCAGAGCCATGTTTTGGTGTGCTGCGAATGCAATGCTGCTAACTCGATGCTCATGATCCCAGAACACACACCTCTTCTAGTAGGCCTAGATTTTACAGTGCAAGAGGAGATTATCGAAAAGGAACGGGATCTGGTCCGAAGGATTTCGTTAGAATCGAATCTCACCTGCGTTCAGTCAATGTATATCTTTGGAAAGCATGAGGAAATTGTGCAGGGAGAATTCCGACATTACCGAATTCGCCTTTCAGTTTTTGTTACAAATGTGACGCACAGCAAGGTCATCACAATCACACTGCCTTTTAAGGCGTGCGAGCCCACAAAATACATGATGCACCAGATCACTTCCACTGGGCTTTTTATTCGCAACAACAGTTTTTCAGTACAACAGAAAAATACCGCAAGCACAGACGAACTTGGCAAGATGCTGGCGCCATTTTTTGCAGCTTTGTCGGAGTTGCCTTTGAATGCAGCAGAGGTGACCCCGTTTTTCGAGCATATCCGCCAAACGTACGAAAGCAAAACGATCCGGTCTCCAGCACCAGAGCAATTTTTCATGGTCAATTTCCGGGGGACAGAGGTAATGATGATCTCAGATATCCATGCGGAAAACATAGAACACATCTATGACACCGTGGCACAGATTGGCACCGACACAGGGCCAATGTTCTTTTCAATCAACAACAACGAATACATCTACCGACTGATTTCCGTGTATAGCATTGCGAAGAAGCAAAGTTGTTGGATTCAGAATCTCTCGCACAATACGATTGGCAAGCCGTGGGTAGATGGCGACGAGAATGAGTGGTCATGTGGTGAATCGAGCAAAACACAGAAAGAAATCGTCTCTGTCATTAGCGAAATGGACAATGATGTATTCTGCAATGTGTACCAATGCGTACGGACAACAGAGATCAAAAACCAAAGCTACAAACCTACGAATATCGCAGACTGTCAACATCACCGGATCAACATGATTATGGACCGAGCTGTAGAGCTCAAGACAAACAATTTGATCACAGGTAGTGAAGCCGTGCGCATGTGGTGTATTCTGACAAAACTTATGGGATCAATCATGTATCACCGCTTCTGCCTGATATATGACGTCCAAATCAATCAGAACATTTTCATGTTCCTATATTGGACAGCCTTTATTATCTACAGTGGATTTGACGGGGATGAGGGCGAGATACTGGCGATCGATAAAGTTTTGCAGTATCCGATTGGTGAATGGGAGAAAAATACTATACCCACCAATGACTTATTTTCGAAGTTCACAGAATACCTACAGGATCTCGTGCAAAATGCCAATATTGAATCTGTATTTGTCCGGCTTGTCCTCAGGTTCAATGACACGCCATACACATTGTCTCGCAATGTCAGAGACCTGTGTATATTCGAGAGTCAGCGTGGTCTTGTCGAAAGTGGTGGCTACACTCCTCTCCGAAACTTTCTCCTCGTGCATTACCTGAGCTGTGTGCTCAAATGGAAAAACGTTGAGGAGTACTCGCAGGGCCTCCATGCCATAACAGCAGGTAACAATCAAGAACAGTATATCAACCAGCAGATTCAGCATTTAAATTCACTGGAGGATTGTTCTGCTCGAAACATGTGCACTCAAAATGACCCACGCCCCACAAAATCTACAGACTTGAAAAAAACCCAGCCCAACAAACCACCTGAATTATCAGAAAAAATTCGAAAACATGTAATTAGCTTGCCTGATGATACTGAAAAATCGCCACACCAACAAACAGACAAAGCACGCAAGCATAATACTATGAACATAAAACAATTACAAGACAAGAAGATTCAACGCAAGGGCACGAATAACAAAAACGCCAAGATGGATGCATCTTCTAGATTTATGTCTCGTAAACGGCAAAAGTTTGGCTTAAACGAGCTTGTTGTAGTTCGTATCGATTTGACAAAGTTTCCCAGTTTGATATCCAACGTGATTGGCCCATTCAAAATTACAAAAATATTTGCAATCGCCAAAAATAAATATGTATATCTAGAAATTCCAAAGGTCCTCAAAATAAACAAAAAGTTTGCATTTGGTGCGCTTCGAGCATTCGAGAAATCGGAAAATTGGGCGGACGAGCCACCGGAAGCCTTGGATGGTGCCTACGAGGTTGCCGAGATTTTGGCATATAGAAAAAATCATGAAAAGGATACGCTTGTCCTGTGGGCCGGTTTTTCCGTCGAAGGGGTGACATGGGAACCCAAAAAAAACATGCCGAGCCTTGTTATGACAAAGTTTGACGACCGACAGGAAGATGAAGAGGACATGGATCCACTGGGTATTTACAAGAGTGTAAACATATAAAGACAATGCTTGTGTGAGATAAAGTTTCATGTTTCAACATTTTTCAATCAAAAACATAGCGTATGTGCTGCGTGCCACAAGTGTACATCTTATAAAGTTTTCAACCTCGCTGCCTCCACGCAACATTGCACATGCTGTCAACAACAAGTATTTTCATTCGAAAAGTCAATTCTTGTTTTGGTCTGTCGATGTGGCCAGTATGTAAGTCTCCACAACTTTCAAATACGCCACGTTCGTAAGAAAAATAAGGGGAAATATAGAATGGTATACATATTCCGGACCTGAAAAAAAAGTATTATCATAAATAAAAGATACGTTACATTGTTTTGTCAACGACGCAAGATCCTATGCCTGACATTGAAAAAAACATTGATTATTGTGGTGAGTCTGAAGAGGAAGATGTTTCGACCAAGACTCCAGCTGAAAGCCCCTGCAGAAATCATAAGGAACCAATTGATAAGCTAGTACTCATCGAGACTCAAAAAAACATGGATGGAAGGATATTTCGCATTTATTCCATACAGAATAGTCGTAATGCCAACAACTTTATGATTGCCCAAGAATTGGATGAAGAAACTTCGGATGTCTGGGACTGCAACCGACCCGCTGATTGCGAAGTCGAAACAATGTCGCAGGTCATTGATTTCATTGCCACTCTCAAGTATGACAAAACAAGGAAAAATGTCGACTCTCTCGACGGACACTGCCGCAAAAAAAGGAAGCAGAGTGAACATGGAGAGAAAAACACGAAACGAGTGCGTGAGGGTATCAAAAAAGGCATTGTACATTCATGGAACAGCAACAAGGGTTATGGATTCGTACAAGAAGATGAAACGAATGAAAATATATTTTTCCACATGAGCAATCTCATACACCGAGAATGGCTTCCAAGAAAAGGTGAACATGTGGAGTACAAACTTCAATTTAATAACAAAAAAATGAGAGATACTGCTATTAATGTTTGTACCGTCAGCACCAATAAGCACCAACACACCCAAAACTATCGACAAGACAGAAGAGACCATGCTGGCCAACAACCACCACACGTGTATGGAACGCCATTCTATCCTACTGAACAGCGGCACAGCAATAACAACAACGAATGTAAGTACGACAATGCTTGGTTTTTTTGATGGAGACGAGATATACACTGACACATATGTTATGATACCCAGATTATGGACAACACAACTGGAAATATTGAATCATGCGAATCCTACAACCCACGAATGTTACAAACCACGAAAAAATAAACAATGTTTAAAATGCGTTCTCTTTCGTGCCTGCACAAAGCATAGTATAATGATTCCAACCCAACAATTTGTATATACGACACCAGCACATTGAGGAAAAATGGAGTCTCGAATGACGAGGAACGTTTTTTTTTATATTTTTTTTGGACAGATTGTATTTGGAGGTGCAGTTTCTATTTTGTTCAGCATCACGTTGCATAAATATGTCCCAAGCGACCTCAACATGACAAAGTGGTCTGAATTTTCTCACAAAGTGGAGGACGAGTTCCAGATTCAAAACAAGTATTGTGCGCTGCTTATCCTCATGACAATCCACTGTCTGCAAATGTATTGTTGCTTGCCAATGTTGCACATTACGAAAATTCTTTACGGATATTGGTTGGGATTATTCGCTGGGTTTTTCTTGTGTGTTTCATGGGAGTTTGTATTGTACTTTTTTTATCTGCAGTATGTTCGGAAAAACATACAGAGCAATGTTCAAGAACATGTTTCTGGAAAAAGGAAACAAGGAAATCTCACAATTGAAATTGCAATTATTTGTTTATCGACACTGCCACTTCAAACAAAAGTGCTTGTCTATTCTCTGTCAGATATTTGCAAAAAGGAATTCATGAAAGGTTGTATGATTCCAACATCGGTCATGACGTTGAAGAATGTTATTGTCGGGAAAATGTTGACATTACATCCATCATCATACACGCTTGCTGTTATGGCCTCTGCGATTTCATTTTCCCTGATACTCCCAACGCTTTCAACGATTTTGTTTTCGTCGAGCGTTTTTTTGTTGCTAAAGAACATGGATGTATATCGAGACCAAGAAGAAAAAGATGAAGAACCCTTCATCAAAGTTATCACAACCCCTGAAACCTTGATGTCGGTCATTTTGGAAGAATCCCAAAGTGAATGTGATGATGAGGCTGAGTGCGATCTACACAATCGATATGAAGAGACGTCCAAAAACGTCAGCAGCAATGAAACAACTGACGATGATGATCCAGATGAAGAATCGTCCATCCTAATTATGACAAATCACACAACTGAAAATGTGTAGTATTGGTCTAGACTAGAATAGATAACAAATGTGTGCTGTCGTTTCTGAATAAATTTTTGAATTCTTTCATTGATGAAAATAATCATAGTTGGAAGCAAGCAATTCTTTGATTCTTGTTTTTATCTCTTCAATTTTATTTTCATCAGTAACCCCAATATAATCGTGTATTTGCGCATAAAGCCTATTGAAAAGCTGGTTTGTTTTTTGTATTGTGTCACAATTCAACTTGTAACTAATGTCTTGCTGCGACTGCAGAGCAGAACTAATTTCAGAATACAGCTGCACGTTCTCATCGCTCTTCTTTTGATGTAATCTTGATTCTAGAGCATCGATTTTTTGATTCAATTGCTTGATGTGATAATGCAACGATTGTTGGTTATTTTGGAAATCCGAAATCGAACTCTCCATTTGCGTCATTTTGGTACTGCATATCTGTATTTGCATCTTGTCATTTTCTAATTGTTTCTGTAATGTTCCGAAAAGCAAGTTGCCAGCCTTTTCACAGTGCCCATCATGGTAACTTTCAGGGAAGAAAATATCACTTTGCCTCTTACATTTATTGTTGTCCATCTGCCTTTTTTCATAGGATATGTGATGGTGCGATTTGTAATCTGCAAATGAATTATTCCTTGAGGACATTTTCAACAAAACTTTATGAACAGTCAAATTTCTTCTTATATATATCACAGTCTTGATACCAGGTTTTTTTTCTGTCAATAGGGTTTGAGAGTATATCAAATGATGTATATAAAAACATTAGTAATATAATATATCGAAAATGATTGCTGATTTTAAACTGTACACGTTCTTGTTCATATTTTTTGTTTATTTTTTTTTCATTTCGCTGTATGTCGAGTATACGAATTCGATGGACGTTTTGATCCGTAAATGGAGGGGTCGTGTACCCATGCATGAATAAAACGAAGTTTTTCGGGTTTCTTTTTTTTCATTTTTTTTTCAGTTTTTGTTGTCAAAATCTATTTTTATCGCAATCGGTTCTATAATATGTTGCATTCCATTTTACAGAACATACTCGTCGAGGTGATTCATGTTTGCATCGTTGCAAGCAGTGTTGGGTATTAACTGACATCAACTTGGCAATAGTATTCCAATGGATCGGAATAATGCAGCTTCGGTCTTGGAAGCTTTTGACCTTGTGTCTACCTTGTTTTCTTCAATGACTGCCATGATTGACAAGAGCCGGATTCGTATGGACCAGAAACATGAAAAGAGGATGAAGACTATCACGAAACAAACAAAAGTGAATGCATTGAAAAAGACAAAAGTGAAGGCACCGAAACGTTGTGGGACCGGATACAACCTTTTTGTGTCGACGAACGTGAAAAAAATGGAATCTTTGCAGGTAGCAGAGTGTTTATATTGCTGCAATTAAGAACTTGTGTGTATGAAATGTTGGCAAAGATAACAAGTTTTTTTAACACAGTTGCAAATGGTAGCGCTCGGAGAAACGTGGAGAAATCTCTCTGCAGAAGAAAAACTCGGATACAACAACCAAGCAAAATTCGTCTTTAAAGTGAAAACGACAACAAGTGACAAACAAGTCGACAACACACTCCCGAGTAATTTGAGCAAAGACTCAGACCAGTCGCTAGAAGAAGAAGAAAGGGAAAAGCAAAAGACTGTAAACAAAAACGACGACCTCGAAAGAGGCAAAACACAAGATGTCGAGAGTGAAAGTGATAGCAACGACGAAATCTCAGACTCTAGTGTAGACCCAGACGATGTCAACTAAATGAAGCATGTACTATAAACAGCAGTAGTTTTGTGAATAATACACAATGGACCAAAAGTGCCTTGTTTCGTTAGTTTCACGTTTATTGCCTCGGAAAAAAATCCAAGCGTATATATGTCCTCTTGCTGATGCGCAAGAGAAAACAGAAGATGAACATCTCTAAAGAGCAGGCAACAGAAAATCCACGAAATCACAAATACACGCATCTAATCGAAGATGACGAGGATAAGGAAAATATCGTGGGCTTTAGTGTATGCATGTATTGTCTGGTGGGAGTTTGTGTAATTTTTACATTTTGCGCAATAGTATCTGTGATTGCAGTGGCTTCTATATGCATCTCTATCATCACCACAACTCTGAGACTGGAAGCGTGTGCCAAAAATGTACAACTCAAACAACACAACGGATGCAATCGCAACCTATTATTGTGCAATCAGACATACGACACGGTAGCACATGCAACTATGCATAATGCATTTGCTTCAAGTCAAGATGGATTCTATTTTGCACAACACAGAGCTTGTCTACGGTCTGGGCTTGTAAGCGGAATACGCGGCTTCATGCTGGATGTATACTTGACACCGCAAGGTACACTCTTGTTGTGTCATTACAGTTGCATACTTGGAAGTTTAGAAGTCAACGCTGTGATGTCAACGTTTCATGAATTCATGACCAACAATCCCCGTGAAATCATTACGATTTTCTGGGAACTGCAAAAGGCGCCGATGAACCAAAAAATACGAATTAAAGAGCTGCTGCATCAAGTAATGCAATCGTCGGGGCTGATTGCTTTTATGCATGTACAGCATACAAACACATCATGGCCAACCATGGAAGAGATGATCAACAATGGGACACGAATTGTGTCTTTTTCAAACTCATTTACAATGAACGACCCCTTCTGGGACATGTACGAGTTTGATCATGCCTTTGAGACGCCCTTCTCAAGCTTGAGTGCCAAATCCCTGACCAAAAATTGCATTGCACACCGCGGATCTGAGAACAACAGCCTGGTTGTTCTGAATCATTTCACTCTCACTGGAGCAATTGGCATTAACACACAAGTTGTTGATTCCATGATCGGTTTTTTGGGTATAGATATATTCAAAGCTATCAACAAGCAACCTTTTATGTGGAAACGGATTTCAGAGTGTCAGCAGTGTCTAGGACGGATTGTTAATTTTGTGGCTGTAGACTTCTGGGAAAGTTCCGACGTAATCGAAGTCGTACAAAGATTGAACTCTGTGAATATTTCGAGCGATAAATCAAAGTGTGTAGTGTCTTGATCTTGAAAATATATATATATTTTTGGTGTTGGATCAAGTTGTTGTTGTTTGAGATGTATTGGAAACAATATTTGAACATCATTTGCACAAGTGTATCGAAATCACAAATTTATCTGTACGCTTCAGGTGATACGCAATTGGTTTTATTTTAAACAATGTTTTCTGCCTACATGTCTCAAATTTTCATGTACAACAGAATTTTAGTCGCCTTTTCTTTACCAACCATCTTGACAGAAGACAAGAGGTTAAGCCTCTCTGGCTGGGAAGAACATTTCTGAAGAGCACATAGAAATACAGACATACTTGGATAGATCGCAGCAATCTTTTTGGCGACAACATGTGATATAGTAGGTATCTGTGAAAGTTGCAGCAGAAAGCAATTGTCTGGCGTAATGTTGTGCGACTTTTTAGACTTGATTTTGATATGGCTGGTGTACTCACACACGCTAATGTCTTTCCTGTCTTCTTGAGCCTGCAGATAGTTCTTAGGCGTCGACAATATTTTGGAACACACTGAAAGGATGAAAAAGCTCGTCTGCTCGACATTTTTCGTAAAGAAGAGATGAATATTGTCGCGATACACCATGTTTAGATATGCACTAGAGACGCTATGGTTTGCTCGCGAGAGACTTTCATGCATATCATCCCCCTCAATAATGTAAGCAATATCCTTCGGTGCATATGTCGCCAACAGCCGTACTTTCTGTTCTCTGTATCTTCCATCGGTAATTGATGAAATCATGTCCGGTAACGTTTTCCGTTCATAGACCAGCGTCCTTTTCGAGTTCGACTTGTCATCGGTAATCACAATGTGCACATCACCAAGCTCCAGCACTTGTGTCTTAATCTCAACAACGTTTTTCTGCATGGGGTCTTGTCTTTGAGTCATGTGTTCAAGGAGGCCTCGTTCTCGGGTGTCGACGAGTACTTGAATCATCATCTTGTCGTTGTTTTTTTCCTCATTCCGTGCTTTGTCTGCTATTACTGTTTTTTTTTTCACAAAATATGCATAGAATGTGTTTTCGTAGTGATATCATAGTGTTTTGAAGCGGATTTCGAAAAAATCAGGGGAAATTTAATCTCCTTTACTCAAATACAAAGTACGAGCATGGTTAGATTATTGTTAAGACATGTTTTTTGACATAACATGTGAAAATGGTTGACAGAGTAAATACAAACCCTTGTACAATGTTTGCCACAACCTAGAAGCGTTCGCCACGGATGCGGCGAGCAAGCTGAATGTCCTTGGGGAAGATGGTTACGCGCTTGGCGTGGATGGCGCAAAGGTTGGTGTCTTCGAACAAGTGGACCAGGTAGGCTTCACCAGCCTCCTGGAGAGCCATGATCGCATGCGACTGGAAACAAAGGTCGTTTTTGAAATCTCGCGCAATCTCGCGCACGAGACGCTGGAAGGGCAACTTGCGAAGGAGAAGCTCCGTCGATTTCTGGTATTTGCGAATCTCACGGAGGGCCACGGTGCCAGGACGATAGCGGTGAGGCTTCTTCACACCCCCACCCGGACTACCAGACTTACGGGCGGTTTTGGTAACGATTCCTTTGCGAGGGGCTTTCCCGCCGGTAGACTTCCTGGCAGTCTGCTTGGTACGTGCCATTTGTCTATGATTTCCACACCATCTCCTGTGATTATTTGAAGGTGACGGTCTATTTTTCGGACAAAGGGTACTTCTATTTTTACTATATCTCTCTTGTCTTCATTTAGCGCGATTCATGTTCATATTCCAAAACACCCCGGTATGTTTAGTATATAAGCCGAAAAACAAGTGTAAATCATTTTGATGAAGACATTACAAAGCGAAGCATGTATCAACTGCTGTAACCCGGAAGATGTTTCGGAAAATTTCCAGGACCAACTGAGAGCATGGAAAATAATCCTCCACCGCAAGCGGAGATTATTTGATGAAGACAAGATTAGTTCGAAACTTGAAAAGTATGTTAATCACTTGAGCATGAAATATTCCCACCTGTCTGTGCAGGATTTTCTGCAAGCAAGGCCTGTGCAGCCGTGTTTTTCTGAAGCGTCGCACAAGGATCAATATTCATGTCGTAAATGTTTTGATCGTAGTGCCCAACCCCGGACACAATCGTTGCCTTGTCCGATGAGCAACGAAATTCTACTAGCAATTCAAATGAGCCATTTTGAGAAAAAGAGTCGCAAGTGTGCATGTCCAAAATGCCCGGTTCTGAAATCATCGTACTGCGGAATAGAATATATGGCAGACGGGAATGCCAAACCCGTTGATGCAATTTGTCCGTGCTGTCGGAATGCATACAATCACGGGCAATCAATCGATGACGATGATACGGAGGATGAAAGAGAACAAGAAGAATGTCCAACTGCGCAACCGTATCTGCAAATGTTGCACAATGAGGACCAATGTATCGATGCATTGGGATCCAAAGCAAAAGACGATGTTCTGATGTTACCTATTCGACGATTACCTTGCGCAGGAAAGAATTGTCCAGCTCGTTTTAACTTATTATGTTCAGTCAAAATGACTAGACTGACTCTTGGAGAAGTAGAGTTCGAATGTCCTTGCGACACTGTGTGCTTTATGTTGAATTGTGTGCATTGCAATCCAGCACTCGGTCTTCAACAGGGTAAAGGGAAATCCAGCAGCAGTTCCGAGAAATACTGCAAATTGTCTGTAAGCGCCAATTTGGAAGGTTCATCCAAGGAAATACATAGTCCATATGAAGTTCGGCAACAAGACAGTGGTAGTGTTTCAGACGATTCATCTTGCAACAGCCCTGTTCTTGTCCGCCAAAAAACAAGAAAAATCTCTGCGCCTCAATAATTTCTAGTGTTGTTGACAATAGTAGTGCCAAAAAAGTCAGTTTAGTTTGCAACAACGAGTATGAAATAATTGATGTTTGACAACAATTTTATTGAAAACTAGTACAATCTTGAAATCACTCCGGTTTCATTCTTTCTTGAAGCAGAGCTAGCTCTGCTAGCTCATTTACCAGACTATTTACTCTCTGGATCTGCCAGTTGCATAGTGGATGTGGGATAAAGGACAATGAGATGGGATAATTTCTGCACATCATGTTTCCAAGACTCGTGACGTATTCGTCTTTCCTTTTGGTGAGCAAATTTATCTTCTTCTGAATGTCGTCACACTTGAAATCGACTGGGACCTCGTTGTCGCATAAAATATGTGTTACCCCCGGTTCGTCTCGCATTTTATACATTTTATATTTATGCATATATATATTGGTGTCTATTTATGGGCGAATTTTTGTGGTGGAATGGAAGCTATTTTTAGCCTGATATTCGGTCTATAAGTCATGGAAAGAACACAAGCGGCGAAATGGAAAATGTAGCGTTGGGGGTGGACAGGAAACGCAAGCTGATAGAACTGGGTTCTGTTGTGGTTCACGACAAGATGTTACTAAAGAGCAACAACCCAGGCACTTATTTGCAGTTGCGGACAGTTTGTTGTGAAAGAGCAGAAGCAAGAAGGGATAATGATTTGTTATTGAAGTAATAAAAACATTACTTCTGTATCTGGGTTATCATACGAAGATTGTGTTTTGTTGGATTTTGAATATATTGGATGCAAATTCTGCGTCGTGAAAGCACGGTTGCATTGTTGGTATTATATCGTAAAGAATAGTAAGTGAGAGTTTATGACGTGTGAGAGAAACAAAAAGAGAATTTCTCTCTGTATTGTCGCAAAATGCCGAATTTGATTGCTTTTCCTTGTCAGCGCCGTCGAAAACATCACGGTGTATGGCTACATGATTGTACTCAAAACCTTTGAGCTGGTGTACAGTACCGACCGCCAGGAAATTTCCAGACTTGAGAGTGTTGAGCGAAATGTCAGAGTCGTGCAACATTTGTAAAGTTTGCGACAGGAGATTGTCTTTTTTTAATTTCTCGGCCAGTTGCGACATACCACCTCTCTGATTCTGGTCGCTAGCTGCTGTTTTCAGAAGTAGTGCGACTCGCTTGCCATTGATGACGCGGATGACACTGGCATTCTGTGTGTACCGAATGGCCTCGGCAACAACGGATTCGTTCTTACGGCATATTATAAGAGTCTCTTTTGGATGCTTTATGACAGACGACCATGAGATGAGCGCACAATGGTCTGGAGGACGCGCACTTTGCATGCGCTTGCCTGTCATGTCTTCTAGCCAATGCACAGACAACGAATCGAGACGGAATGTGTTGTACCACTCGACCACAATTGATAAATCGAGAGTCTTGCACTCTGACGGTAAAACACAGTGTTCTTTATGGTCGCAGGCGTTTGTGTTGACAGTATGTCGAAAATCATTGATTGTCTGGTTGAAATCACCAACCATAACAACTGGACATGGTGCTTGTTGTATCAGTCTCATTTCCTGTTCGGAGTTCAAATCCTGCATCTCGTCCTCCAGAACCACATCATATTTGTCAAATATCTTGACAAGCTTGCTATCGCGATCACACAGGTACCTGCGTGACGCAAACGTAGTGATGTTTTTCACAACATTGTAGATCGGAGGAGCAATCAGTGACGCGTTCCATGCAGAATCGACGGCGTCCTTGCTGTTGACCATAGAAAGTCTTTTGTGCACTTTGCAAATCGTGCATGCAGCTCTCGGGTGCGTAAGTCGATGTGTCACAATGCTGGAGCTCATTTTCCCTCCACCGTGTTTTATCTTGTCCCGCGGATCCCATCTTGGGAAATTGCGCTTCACAAAACTCTTGTCACTCCCGTCATCATCAAAATCATCCGTGTTGTCTTCTCCGCCGAACCGGTTTGTAGTTGCTGCCATGCACAGCGCATCGAGCGTCTTTACCGTGCAGAACACACAGTCCTTCATTTCATCCATGAGAGCTTCTTGGTTGGCTTTGTTGTATACGATAATCAGTGTTTTCTTGTTGCCCCAGCTACGCACTGCTTTCTTCATCGCAGTTGTTTTGCCAGCACCAGGAGGGGCATTGTAAATTGTAATAGGCTTGACCGGGAACTTATAGAACAGTTCGCGATGGATTTGATCCATTGTGTCTCTCCCTTGTGTGCTCATTACCTTGACCGGGTGTAAAATCTTGAGTGTTTTATTTGTGCATCCATGTGTCCATTTGCATTCGAGCCTTGCAATCAAACTGCATTCAGAATCCCTCAGTATGCGCACAGACACATCGTGTGACTCTGGTATCCTTATTCGTATAACTGAATCACAGCACGTCTCCCGGATTTTCCCGTCACTGCATTGGAAGAAACAATGACCCCCCTTGTACTCTCCGTGCAATTGGTCCTCGCAGAAAAACACTTGTTTGCCTTTGCACAGAAAATCACAATATTCGTACAACACAGATCCGGTCGCATTGAACACACAATACTCCACACTGTTGAAATACTTTGATTGAAAGGCAACAGAGCTCATACACTCTGCTTCGAAATTTACAAACGATTTATCTGTTTCATCTGTACAATTGTTCCATGTATGCGCCCATTGCGTATTCTCTGCATTTGAATCGGAGATTTTATTATCAACAGTGCGTGTGACTTGTTGTTCTGGACAGTTTAGACTTGCAACAACGTGAACAAAAGTGCACGAATCCGCATCCACAATAACAGGTTGATGGCAGATATTACAAATCGTTTTCATATTGGATGACATGTTTGATACACGAACAACGCTGCTTGTTTCTTCTGAAATGCATGTTTTCATTGTATCATGAGAACAACTCGAAAAATGTTTACCTGTGTGTCTCTAATTTTTTTATTTCATAATTTTACAATTAATCCTTGTCGACATCATAGAACTCGCGCTGCAGAAAAAGCGGTGTTAACGTGCAAAAGTTTTTTTCATGTATATAATGTGATTTGTGAGCGTTTAAGCGTTTTTACAATCTTGGCCGATCTGTAAATCGCTAGAACACAATGTTTTGCGTGTTGTGTCATGTTGATGTTGATGTAATGTGATTGTGTCAATCACTATAACACAATGTGGTTTGTGATGTGTCAAAAAAAGCTGTGTCAAAATATATTTTTGGATTTTTCCTTTTGCCTTGAGATCTGGCACAGCTCAGATGACAATTATTTCGAGACACTCAAAAATCAGAACATATGTCTGCCACCTATTGATTGGCGAGATGCAATATCAGAAAGCGGTTCAGATACTGGTATACAAAGGGGACAAAATGCATTGTATCCCAGTACGCCAAAGAATGATTCTCCAGCCCATGTGTTAGCATCCATGTATCGTATACGTTCCATCCGTATTTTTTTTTCAGGATGTTGGCCCCTATTTTCTCAGCTTGGTACCTGCTCGCGGACAGATTGTACTGCTGCACATGTGTTGTCATTTTCCAGTGCAATGAAATATTTTGAAAACCATCCTGGAGCTCGTTTCTAAATACACGGCCGATTTCTTCTGCCATTGTCAAATTGTCAATGCCACCGCCATGCAATCCGATGTTTGTGATTATATCTGTTGGATATAGCCTGGAAACAATGTCACGAACCACACCTGTTGCTGTTATAGGACGAGATGGGAAAAACGGGCCTTTTTCTTGTGTACATGCCCCGGGATGACATCCCTGTTGACATTTCTGTCGGATACTCCCGAATAGACAGTCTATATTCAGGAATTGCTGTTCATGGAACTTTATTCCGTTGGTAGGAGTAAAATACTGCATGTACGATATATTTATGTTGTGTATTGCAAAGTACCTATTCTCAACAATAGTCTGCATCGATTCTCCCCTGTAACAATCGCAAATCTCATATTTATTTCTTAGCGTAGTAGTATTATAAAAATGACTCCACGACGCAAATTCCTTTTCGTTTTCATTGTGTGGAATGGGAGAGGACCATTGTCCGGTTGCTAGGAAGTACACCAAATTGAGATATTGGTATCGTGTCAACGAATCTCCAATCAACAAAATTGACTTGCCATGGAGATGCTTCTCTATCACGCGATTGTACGTAGTCTGGTTCGCCAAGTCTGGCCCAATTTCAATTCCAAACTGCTGCGCAAACTCAATGCCGACATCTTGATTCTTTAGTCCAGCTGGGCGAGCATGCAACAAAGCCGACTGTTTCTGTATTACGCGATTGTATGCAGTGACATTCGTCGAAATTTTCCGAAACAGGCGTCCAATGTCTTGATTTGTCTTACCGAGTTGGTGGACTATACTATTTTGCCACAACATCAAATACGCCGAAAATATCGAAAAACATGCCAAGCAATAGAAAATAATACATGCCCTGAACGAGCAGAATACCATTGAGCATATGAAAAAAAGTTGTTTTTAATATATACCAAAAATCAAACTGATAGCAAATAATATGCTCTAGCCATTGTGAAACCCGATTCGATTCTAAAATGTAAACAAAAATGTCGGCCAAGCACCAAGACCCGAATATTTCACACATTTGAAATGAAGCTTGCAATGTGTATCGCACATGTTTCAGAAACTATAGGATTCCAGAACCATACCCCTAGGCTATTTATGGACACAACTGTGGTATATAAGTGTCTCGCGGATTTGGAAACTGACACGACCATGTCCTCCCCACTCTGTCGTTATGAACATCATTACCAGAGCGCGTTGTTTCACGAAAACCGCAAAACACAACATCAAAAACAATTCGATGCGTCGGATGATCTCAGTGTCAAGAATAATCTGGCTCTCGAGATCGAACAAGATAGCATGCTCATCAAAGAGTCGCAAGCAGCTCTGTGTTGTAGATTTTTTTCACAAGAAAAACACAAACTGTTTCCACAACAAAACAAAGGCATGTGGATGGATAAACAATTGGAACTTAAGCTGTCGTCTTCAGAAGACATTGCTCAGGCAAGGCAAGCCAGAGCGAATGCACAAGCCGTATTTGACAACAAAGCGAAAAAACGGACATCAACTGCAGAAGCAGAGAGTAACACAGAACGAGTCAACAAGCACAGGAGTAGGGTATCGAAATCGCTATTTTAATCACTGTCCGGGTATATGACAAGCACAAATGAAAATATGTATATATTCTCATGTCAACGTAGTGCATCAGTGCAATGAGAAGTTTGGCCGATTTCCAGATCGTTTCACACATTCCTTTTGTGTTTGTGTTTTTCCTGTCGATATACATGAATTTTTACGAAATGACACTCTTGGTCGGGCTTGTTGTTTTTTTCTCGGTGTTGTATCATTTGGGTGAGGAAGAGCGAAATGTGTTTTCGTATATTGATAACGTGACTTCATGTTCACTGAGTATGTATGGCAATGTTCAACTTTTCTACTCACCGTCTGCTTTTATTCTGTGTACCAACCTTTCTCTCGCAATGACTGCATTATTTTTTTTTGCTTTAGGATATCGAAGAGATTGCGAAGAGTATTACGACATGCTGCACCCAATTGCATTACACATTGTCCCATCGATCTGGAGTGGCATCGTTGTTGTTTTCCAAACCCCGTTTTTTTTCTAGCTGCGGATCACAAGTTTAAGAAACTTTTTCGTATATATACATGTGATGCTTGAGTGACACAAGATGCCAAAGGCAAACGAGCAAAAGGGCAAAAGACTCTACATGATTCCCATGCGAAACAATCAAGACAATGGCCCCGACCGCCGATTTTCTGTCGAAATGGTGGTAAGACAAGTCGATAAACAACGTGACCGACGATTCAAACCCTATCCACCCGAAGTACGAAAACAGCTGGCCTCGGAGTATCTTGCTCCGAAAACCAATGTAGTCGAAGAACCGAAAAAGATGTTGTGAATAAAAAGAAATTATTTTCAAACCGTTGAATCATCTGTGATGCCAATCCAATTTGGAGGATAGAAATCAACAAAATTAACATGTCCTTTATTTATCGGATGCAGCATATCAAATTCTGCATGGTTGTACAAGACAGTACCGTTCCGACGGTCTGGTCCTAAATATGCACCCCACCACCCGAAAGTGCCTCTGGTCAATATAACGTGATCACATTCAGCTATCAAGGCCAGATCGACAACCGGACTTGTGTTTTCGTGATGTATATATACGTTTGAAAAGTTGAGATATGGTTGCGTGTGGCACCATTCTGCGTCGTCTGATACGATTACAAAGATTACACTGGTATGTAAGCCATTCATGTGTGCGATTGCTTTTTCGTAATACGAAGCTCTTGGCATGCGCAAATACTCAAGTGAAGAGTGTTTCTTCCGAATGTGTATGGCGACCTTTGTGGATGTTGGCAATCGGGCAAGTATTCGTTTTGCCTGCTGATTGAATGTTTGCTTTATTTTGATCTGCTCTCTGATGTTTTCGGGAAAGTACCGATACGATTGGAGAAAGCCAGTTAGCATGATGTCGTGTTGGAATAAGAATTTTTGGTAAATTGCGTATTGTTTGTTCTCGTCGACCACCGGTGTGTTGTCATGCATTGTGCATGCATGACTTTCTACACCATCAAACCATGGAAGCAGTGGATTGTCATGGAGACAATCAATCATGTTGTTACTGGAAGCTATTCCAAGCACTGATGCATATTGAAACAATTGGTTTCCCATTTGTCCTTCAAAAACATGGAATATTTTTTTCTGGGTATTTTTCGAGAGTCTAAATTCTGCAGCTTCCTTTTTGTTGATACATTTTTCAACGGTCAACCCTATGCAATCTGACTTTGATTTGTGAATGGTGATGAGTGGAATGGTGACAATGACTGGGAATTTGTGATTGGGATAAATGAGGGAACCAGAAGCTAGCAGTGAAGACGTTTTAGCATCGTCTCCGTACAAACCATCTAGCTGTTGCACAGTTACCCCGTGTCGATCGAGACAATTTCCAACAGTAACATCTTCGTAATTTTGATAAACTGATGGAATTAGGGGACAGTTCGAATCCACCATCTGACTTAGTGCAGCATGTCGAATTCCATACCCAGCACCACCACTTGCGTATTCGAGTTGGTGGTTGTACAAATAGACCTGGCCTACATATGATTTATTTTCTGGAAGCGCATGTAGAGCAGCTTCGAGAAGCAGGGTATCGACCGCAGTGTCTGTATCAACTTTGAAGTACCACGAAGCGTTGAATTTTTTGTATATTATGGGAAGCGCCAAAAGCATGCGTTGTCCCAGTTGGTTCCAGTTATCTTCTGTGTCGACTTTCACAATGTTATGCGCTGCCTCGGTTGTCGAAACACACACAAGAGGATCAAGGTTGCTCATATGTTTACAGTTTGTACCCGTTGGAATGTTGAGAATATAAAGCACAAACGTGTGATTTGTTGTTTTGTTTGGTGTGCATTGAGAGGGTGGTGTTGCTTTTTTGAGTATGTCAACGTCGTTCTGACGCATTTCTCCATTGATGAATACACTGCCTACGTGTTCCCAGCCAACCCGCAATGATGGAAAAGGTTTTGCTCCCGCAAACTTGTCGCATGAGAAGGAGTCGTGTTGCAAAACATTGTTTTTTGCTTCTTTCCAGATATACTCGTTGAGCCAATTCATGTCTTTCAGGTATGTGTCTTGTGCGGGGATTTCTTTGATTTTCTCGGAAATAAATGAGAAGGCTGCTGCAGAGGCACACCACATTCCTCCAGACATGGCATAATTGGAATGCGACGGATGGTCCCGCATCACATGGTATTTTTTCCCCGAATCAATCCATTCATCCACGGCGTATTTTTCCCGCAGCGACAGTCTCGAATCAATGTCTCGGCAACAAAAAAGACTTACTTTGTCGGAACCTGCTGTAAATCTCCATGACATTTTGTTCATGCTGGACTTGCTCATGTCATTCAACCACACATTGTGGGATTTCAGTGTTGCAAGAATGTGTTTTGGAACAGCTGCGTCATGATACACGACCATAGTCCATCCGGGATAAATTTGTTTGTAAAGTTTTGCATTTTCAATGGCACCTTGTGTATACCGCTCGTTTTCGCCATAGAGTGAAAACGCAATCACGTTTTGGTTTAAAGAGTTTATTTTATCCAAGAACACGTCGATGCGGGCACTGCCGAGCTTAACTTGAAACCCGAGCAGACGGCTGTCATCTTCGTCTGGCTTATACCTTGTGCCCAGCTCTATATGATGCACTACTTCCCAGTCGGTCATTTTTGTGGTCCGACTCTTACCATATACAGTCGATATCCAGTCGTCGACAAACCAATTGTGGAAAACCACTGGATAATATGTTTCGAATATTTTCAAATGAGTGCGGTGAACCATATCATGAGTCATAATGCGGGTGTTACCCTGCTGACACGTTGGTCCGACAACACCGATGTTTGAAGGCTGAAACTCCTTTAGCACATTGATGCTCTTTGACACCCAGTCTTTGCTTATGAACTCTGTGTCATCATTAACACGAACAAGATATTCGGCTCCACGTTGTAACGCGTCTTGCATAAGTGCGTTGAAAGGTAGCTTCGAAGACGGTTTGTAATATGCAAACGTAATGTTTACATCATAATTAATCTTGCCATAATCTACCATGCGAGCATGGTGCATATTCCAGTAAACATCGTTATTATCGACTCCTATGATCAAGTCAATACGAAATAGCAGTTTGTCGGTTTTTATTGTTTCGTATATACTTGGCAGTAAATATTTCACCGGTGTGGAGTCTCGAAATGTGTGCCATGTGGCTTGGGATTTGCTTAGTGTGCATATTGTGACACGTGGGTGGTCTTCACCTTCTAAATACGATCGGTTGATATTATCCCATTGATGAGTGACTGATTTCCTATTTACTGGCATACTAGTATTATATTGATAAATTTGCACTGAAGTCCAAATGACCACAAAAAAAAGTGATACTCTTAAATAATCCTGTGAAACCATTTCGACTTTTTGTGTTGTACAAAACAACATATCATTGTGTATTCTATTTTTTTTCTTGATTCAGTATCTGGACTGTGTCATATCACCCGTTCGTTGTCGAAACAGTATATATTCACACAAGTTTAGAATCAATTGGATACTTTATTAAAATTCGTAAAACAATAACTAATTATTCAAAACAAATCTAATCGCTTGAATTAGAGTCATCTAAATCTTCATTGTCTGAATCATGTACGACACTTTCTTCATTCTTCTTCTTGGCGTCTTGCTTTACTTTCTTGTCTGCACTGGCCGACTTTTTTGGTTTCTTCTGGATAGGGCCTTCTACGTCTCCATTCTTCTCTTCACTGGCTTCTTCGTGTCTTTGCTCTGTTATACAAAAGGTTTAGTATACATCATGACCAACACGACTGATATCGCAAATACCACAATGTACAACTATTTGTCGGATTTATTGTGTAGTATACCTTTCTTGTGCACTTTGCTCTCGTCCAGATAAAACTTCTTCTCCTCGGCAGACAGCTCCTTCCACTTTGACCCCAGAGTTGACATGATGTCCTGAGAACAAAGAATCCGTCACTATGTGTCCAGTGTCAAGATTATTTACAATCAACACAAGAAGGTGATGTCAACCTACCTTCATGTTAGCTCCTTTCTTGACCTGAGACTTTACAAAACAATTGTAAGCTGTGGGGTCTCTCTTCTTCTTATTCACCTTGTCCGAAGATGGTACCCGCACTTTGATATTCTTCATTTTCTTGGCAATCTCAATGTATGCTTTTCCCATGATCTGCATTGAGTTGGTGATCTCGTTGAGCTCTTGCATTTGCATACTTGCAAGTATAACTCTATGCACTGACCGATTTTAGTTTGTGTATAGTATTTTTATTTTTAAGGAGATATGAATCAATAAATAGAACCTCTGACTGCAGTTTACTTGTTTTTTTAACGAATGATCAAAAAGGCAATCATCTTGAAGTGATAGTCTGCGATTCTAACATGTTTTCGATGGGACCAGTGTGCAAAGTATATATGTTGGACACAAACATGTTTCAAAATGCTACAAGATCAAACTCTCGACCACGACACCAGAACAGAGTGTTGCGGAGAGTACAAGGTTCACTACATTAACATGATACAAGGAATCACTGGCTTTGACTTTAATCTGCTGTGTCATGTGGAAAAAATACTACTCATAAACACACCAATGACGACATCTATGGCGAAGAAATGTACCCCGAGGAAGACTCGGAAACCAACGCAGCAATTTCCGTTTCTGGGCTCCACAAAACACCCTCATTAAAACATTCGGAAAGAACTGTGTTTATGCTAATTTGCGAAAACATGCAAGTCGAGGAGTATGACATGTTTGGCACGCTTCTGAATGTACTATTGTACAAAAAACAAGTGACGTCGTTGGAAGACA
>Ga0105053_10002944_pt1 | contig 26176 bp, 23 predicted proteins | sample BON01_FD_78093 | JGI IMG/M metagenome (GOLD analysis project Ga0105053, IMG submission 78093) | Freshwater microbial communities from Lake Bonney liftoff mats and glacier meltwater in Antarctica - BON-01 | ecosystem: Environmental > Aquatic > Freshwater > Ice > Glacier meltwater | place: Lake...
GAGTTATGACTGACTCTGGTGTTTGGGCGGTTTGAAGGTTGGCGGCGTATCTGGTTGAATTGTTGTTGGAAGACAGCAGCCCAACCGAAGGAGATACACCACCATGGAAACGACTAACATTGTTGATTTTGCGCGTCGAGACGGGATGACGGACGCCTTGACGGAATTGCTGAAGACGGGCGCGCAGGCATTGATCGCATCAGCAGTCAAGGCCGAACTGGCAGACTATATGGCGCAATTTTCTGAGTTGCGCACAGATGCAGGCCACGTGGCTGTCGTGCGCAACGGTCATCACCCGGCGCGACCCTTTCAAACAGGTATCGGGCCTGTGAGCGTGCGCATTCCCAAGGTGCGCTCGAAAGACGGCACACCGGTGACATTTCGGTCTGCCCTGGTGCCGCCCTATGTGCGCAGAACCAAGGCGCTGGAAGCAGCCTTGCCCTGGCTTTACCTCAAAGGCATCTCCAGCGGTGAAATGGGCGCGGCCCTTAAGGTCCTTCTGGGCCCTGATGCGGCGGGATTATCGGCGAATACGGTCTCGCGTCTTAAGCGCGATTGGGCCAAGGAATACGACAGCTGGAAAGACGCTGCGTTCGATGACGAGCCAATTGTCTATATCTGGGCTGACGGCATCCACAGTGGCCTTCGCGGAGAGGATGACAAGCTTTGCGCCCTTGTGATTGTTGGCGTCACGGCCCGTGGCCAGAAACGGTTCTTGGCTATTGAGGATGGGGTTCGCGAGTCCACCCAAAGCTGGCGTGAGGTTCTGCTCAACCTCAAAGATAGAGGCATGAACCCGCCCAAGCTGGCCATCGGAGACGGTGCCATGGGGTTTTGGGGGCGTTGGATGAAGTCTATCCTACGTCCCGACAGCAACGCTGCTGGCAACACAAAACGATGAACGTGCTCAACTGCTTGCCCAAGCTGTCACAGCCAAAGGCCAAAGCCGCGATCCACAACATCTGGCAGGCCGAGACCAAAGATGATGCAGAAAAGGCGTTCGATTTGTTCATCAAAATCTACGAGCCCAAATATCCCAAGGCGACGCTGTGCCTGCAAAAAGACCGCGAAGAACTCATAGCATTCTTCAACTTTCCAGCCCAGCATTGGCAGAGCATCCGCACCAGCAATCCGATTGAATCAGCCTTCGCCACGATCCGCCACCGGACCAAGCGTTCAAAGGGCTGCCTGTCACGCGACGGCATGCTGCACATGATGTTCAAGCTGGGACAATGCGCCGAGCAAAACTGGCGAAAACTACGCGGCTTTGATGACCTCGCCAAAGTCATCACCGGCGTCACGTACAAAGACGGAATTGAAGCCACAAACCCAGACCAGATCGCCGCATGACCGACAACCCTCAAACACCAGATTTGACAATAACTCCTTTAGGCCTCGTATTAGTATTAGAGGTTAGCGTTTTATACATTTCGCCACGCCCCTAAAAGCAGGTTGCGCGTCACCTTGATGACGGGATCATCGCGCTTTATTAGCCCGGCGACCCATTCGCAGGACCCGGCATTAAACACCGCCCCTTTGCCGCGTTGGTAATGCGCCATCATACCATTCCCGCGCGCCGCGCGGGCCACTGTTTCGGGCGAAGTGTCGCCATACACCACCTCGGCCACCTCGCGAACATCATCTTGTCCAATGAACGGGTCTGTATCGTCGGGCCCCGTGGAATGGGCCAGCGTAGTGGCCGGGGCCATACCGATTATGGTGAGCCGGCCTTTTATTCCTGTACCTTCGGCGGGGTAGGGCAGGCCTTGGGTCATGGTGTAGTCCAGCCCGTCAACCTCATAGCCAAAGATGGTGGAATTTCGCCCCAAAACATCGCCATAGCCCAGCCCGCTGCCTGCCATGGCCCAATGTTGTGGGCGGTAAATGGTAAAGCCACCGGTGCCATGGGCGGCGCAGCGACTCCATCCCGCATAAACCCCCATGGCCCCGGTAAGCCCCATGCTGGCCGCTGCCGGGCGGCCAAGCTCGGGGTTATCCCAATATGATGTTAGTCGGCTGCGGTTGTCGGTCGGGTCTTCAGCCGCGCGGCTTTTGTAGCAGGTCTGCGTCAACCCATCGGCTGACAGCCGCGTTTGCCAAAAGAAATTGCCCGCAAAGCGTGCCAGTTCGCCGCCTGCATCTATCCACGCATCCAGATGGTCGCGCATTTCCCATGTCCAATATTCGTCATGGCCGACAATCGCCACACGACCGTAGCCATCTAACGCTGCTGCATCGCGGTGCAGGTCGTGCTGAGTGGTGAAATCGAGCGATATGCCTTCAGCCTCGCACCATAGCGCAAAAGGCCGCTCAAACGCCGCCCAGCCCGATGAGGCATACTTTTTTGAAACGCCGTTCGCGCGGGCATAGTCCATATGCGGATAGCGCGGGCGGGTAAGCGGCGGGCTGGCATGGGGAATACGTGGTGCACCATCCGGCCAGCTTACAAAGCCCGTGGCCCACGGGCGCAGCAGCGACACTTCGGCCGCAAAGTCGCGCCCGTCTGGCCCGCATAAGCCTTGGTAATGGTTTGAGCCGCCCCAATCATTATAGGCACACCATGTGCCAGTGCTGAGCATAAGCAGCACATCAGCCCTGGGCTGGCCCTCCGCACGGCGTAGCACGAACATATGCTCGGCTGTATGACCCGGCACTGTTAGCGCAATGCGGTAAACGCCCGAGCGCCAATCGGTGGGAATATCTATCGCCCAGCGTTCCGGCCAGTTGCACCCTGTCACAGAACAATCGGCAGGTGTTGGGGCTAGACAGCCGGGAATTGTGCATTTCAGCACCTGCTCCGGTGTGGCCCCGTCGCGCGTAATCACCATGGAAATTTCAGGTGCGTTGGCAATAGCGTGAAGCGCCAAATGTTCACCAGGCGCAAAAGTCAGCCCATTGGTATAGCCCCAAACCTGCGGGCGCGTTGGATCGTCGCTGGGTATCTCATAGTAATGGCCCATAACCGGATCGCCGCTATCATAGGGGCCGGGAATGAAGAAGCCGCCCAATTTATCCATTGCCAAACGCACCCTCTAAAAACCGCGCACTGGCGGCTAGGTAGCGGGCAAGGTTACTACGCCGTGTCACACCATGCCCCTCATCTTCAAACAGTAGCACTTCATGCGCTATGCCTTTGGCCTGCATATCTTGCACGGCCACATGGGTGTTGGCGGGGCCGACATTGGTATCGGCCAGCCCATGCACCGCCATCACCCGGCCGCTAATATTATCAACAAAATTACCAGGTGAAGCATTGGCATATTTTTCCGGCACATCCTCAGGTGTCCCGCCCATCATTTCCTCAGAATAGCTTTTGCCCCAAGGCATTTCGGTCTCAGCATAGTCGATATCAAGCTTATACATGCCGCACATTGGAATGGCGGCATTTACCAAATCGGCATGGCGGGTTATCGCATACCAGCTTGAAAACCCGCCATAGGAATTACCAGCCACCGCGATGCGCCCCGGTTGGGCGACACCCAGCGCGATCACCGCCTCGGTGCCGGCCCGAATATCGGCCTGCTCGCGCCCGCCCCAACCATCTTCTTTAACGCGCTGGCGCCATGCCATACCGCGACCAGTCGAGCCACGATAGTTTGGGTCCAGCACCGAATATCCGCAGGATAGCCAGAACTGAATTTTGGCATTGGTCCAATCTTCGGAATGCCATGTCGGGCCGCCATGCACATAGGTGATATGGCCGCGCGCCTGCCCCTTGGGTCGGTAAAGCCAGCCTTGTACGCGGGTGCCGTCGGCCGATGTCCAATGCAGCGTATCGGGGCGGATGAAATGACCGTCATGTGCAAGCCGTGCGATGATTGTGCAGCGCCCATCGGGATGCAAGCGCACTATGTCATGCGGCGCGCCCGCGTCATATGCTTCAGCAATCCACGACCCATCGGCATGGCTGCCCAGTGGCAGGATTGAACCGCGACCGGTATTGTTTTTAAGCGGTGCGCGTGTCTTGCCTTCCAGAATTTCCGGGGCGGCAACCGAGTCTTGAAACGCGATCACCGCGCAGCACCCGTTTGGCCCCGCAATCAGGCCCTGCGGGTTGAAATCGGCGCTTTCGACCAGCGTTTCTGCCGCACCTGTCGTCAGCGAATAGCGGCCCACATAGTCATTAATCCGCCCTTCGCCGATAAACCCAATTGTGTTGGCGTCCAACCATTCGCCGCTGATTGAACTTGTGTCAGACGCGCGCACCACTTCACGCGCCGCGCTGCCATCGGCGCGCATTACCCAAAGCTGCATGGCCCCGGCAGGGCCAGACATGACTCGCCATAAAATATGCGCACCATCCGGCGAAAACTCGGCACCCGATTCAAACGGTCCGTCCATTTTATGCAGCACGCGCCGGGCGCCGCTGGCAAGGTTTTGCACCCAAATCCAGCCGCCAGACGTTTGGCGCTGCGCGGTATAATCATAATTGGCAATCCAAATCACCGTGGCCCCATCGGGCGAAAACGCGCCGCCAAAGACGTAATGGTCGTGCTGTGGGTGGGTCAGCGCGGCCTCATCTCCATCACGGTCCAGCACAAAAAGCTGGTCCCGCTCGCAGCTATCTTGCGAGCGGGCAAATAGCGCACGGCTGCCGTCATAGCTGACGGCGCGAATATAGGCATGGTCTTGGCTGTTGGTTAACTGTTTGGGTGCGGCGCTTCCATCGCTTGGCGCGCACCAAATCTCAGTGTTTTCGGTTGGCCCGGCCCATGACCAGTAAACCCAATTGCCATCGGCAGAAACCTGAAGGGCTTCGATGCTGGGCAGGCTGGCCCAAAGGGCGGCACGGTGCATAATATCTGTCATGGTTTAACCTTCGGCAAAATGGCAGGCGGCCAAGCGGCCATCGTTTAAGGGGCGCAATGCGGGCCGCTCTTCATGGCAGCGGGCCTGCGCAAGGGGGCAGCGTGTGGCGAACACACAGCCCGGCGGTGGGTGCAAAACCGAGGGGATCTCGCCCGGCAAAGACGTGCCAAGCCGCGCGCGTTCGACCACTGGGTCAGGTTCGGGCACCGCATCCTTCAACGCTTGCGCATAGGGGTGGGCGGGGCGCGCATAAAACGCATCACGATTGGCTAGTTCTACCGTGCGCCCAAGGCACATGACCAGAATATTATGGCTGATATGGCGCACGATGGCTAGGTTATGTGAGATAAAAACCAGCGCCAGCCCCATTTGATCTTGCAGATCCATCAAAAGGTTCACCACCTGCGCCTGAATAGACACATCGAGTGCTGATACCGGCTCGTCACAAATAATCAGCTTCGGCTTGCCAATGATGGCGCGCGCAATGCCAACGCGTTGGGCCTGCCCGCCCGAAAGCTCATGCGGATAGCGCGCGGCAAAATCGGCTGACAACCCAACCTGTTCCAGCGCAGACACAGCGCGATTGTGCAACTCGGCGCGGCCCAAACCGGGTTCAAAAATCGCCAGCGGGCGCGATATGATGCGCCCCAATGTCATGCGCGGATCAAGTGCGGCCACGGGATCTTGGAAGATAATCTGCATATCTGAGCGGCGCTTGCGCAATTCTTCTGGCGGCAGGCTGGCAAGGTCGGTGCCCTCCCATAACACTTGCCCGGCGCTGGGCGGGATCAGCTGCAAAACGGCGCGGCCAAGGGTGGATTTTCCGCAGCCAGATTCCCCCACAATGCCCAGCGTTTTGCCGGCTTCAAGGTCAAACGAGACATCACGCACTATGGGCAGAAGCGTAGATTTGCGCAGCAAACCGCCACCAATAGGGTAACCAACATCAAGGTTACGCACAGAAAGCAGGCTCATGCGGCACCCTCCAGCAAATGGCAGGCGGCGCGCTGATTGGGTGTAATTGTCACCAACGGCGGCTGCGTGATCTCACAAGCCGCAATTTTCACTGTGCAGCGCGGGGCGAACGAGCAGCCAGGTAGCATGGCCCCGCCCGAACGTGGCGTGCCGGGAATGGTTTCTAGCCGCGCGGTCAGCGGCGCGGCCATGCGCGGTGTGGTGTGCAGCAAGCCTTGGCTATAAGGGTGGCGGGGGCTGGCAAATAGGATGGGCGCAGGGGCTTCCTCCATTATTCGCCCGCCATACAATACGGCCACGCGGTCACATATGCGCGCCACAACACCCAGATCATGGGTTACAAACACCATCGACGTGCCGCTTTCGCGCGCCAACTCAGCCATAAGGTCAATCACCTGCGCTTGCACGGTGACATCCAGCGCAGTGGTCGGTTCATCAGCCAAAAGCAGCTTAGGTTTGACCAGCAGCGCCATGGCAATCATCACGCGCTGGCGCATCCCGCCCGAAAACTCATGCGGGTAGCGGCGTGCGCGGTTGGCAGCATCGGGAATGCGCACCCGGTCGAGCATGCGCACCGCCTCGGCCCAGGCTGCTTTGCGCCCCAGCCCGCCATGCACGATCAGCCCCTCGGCCAGTTGCTCACCCACGCGCTGATAGGGGTTCAGGCTGGTCATCGGGTCTTGGAAAATCATCGCCATTTCAGCCCCGCGCACCCGGTCAAGCGCGGTGGGAGCCATCGCCAACAGGTCATCGCCACCCAGCATCGCCTGCCCCTCGGCCCGCCCATTGCTGGCCAGCAACCCCATCAGCGCATACAGAATTTGGCTTTTGCCCGATCCGCTTTCACCGACAATGCCCAAAACCTCGCCTTGGCCAACGGTAAACGACACCCGGTCAACAGCCGTCATTTCACCTTCGGGCAGTTTGAAATGCACCGACAGGTCGCGCACATCGAGCAGGCTATCTTTCATTTGGATCAAAGGCATCCCGGAGCCCATCTGCGATAAAGTTAAGACAAAACAGCACCGTGGCCAGCAGCCCACCGGGCAGTAGCAATAAGCGCAGATCGGTTGACATGGCTGCCGTGCCCGCCTGAATGAGGTTGCCCCAACTGGCCTGCGGTTCCTTAATGCCGATCCCAAGGAAGGACAAAAAGCTCTCCGACAAAATCACCTCGGGCACCAGCAGCGAGCCATAAACAATCACCACCGACAACGTGTTCGGCACGATATGGGTGAGGATGATTTGGCCTGTGCGCATGCCGCCAGCCCGCGCAGCCTCAATAAATTCGCGCTTGGCCAAGGCCTGCGCTTGGGCCCGCACAATCACGGCGGGGGTGAGCCAGAGCGTGAAGACGATGGCCGCAAACAACGCGATATTGCCACCGCCAAATAGCATGCTGAGCAAGATCACCAAAATCACATAGGGAAAGCCGTAAAGGATTTCGACCACGCGCATCATCAGCCCGTCAATCCTCCCGCCCAAGAACCCGGCAACCGCGCCGTATAGCACGCCGATGACCCCGGCAGTGAAGGCTCCGACAAACCCGATGGCCAGCGACACTTGCCCGCCTTCTAGCGTGCGCACCAGCAGATCACGGCCAAAATTATCGGTGCCGAATGGGTGGGCCGACCATAGGTCAACCGGCAGGGCGATGGCCATGAAATCGGCATCTTCGCCGGTGAAGGGAAACAGAAAAGGGCCAAAGAAACAGGCCAGCACAATCGCCAGCAGCACAACCAACCCGGCCATAGCCAGCTTGTTTTGCCGAAAGCGGCGCATTTGCAGCGAGAAAGTGCTTTGCGGGGGTGCGCTTAGAATATCAGACATGGCGCACCCGTGGGTCAAGCCAGCCGCGCACAAGGTCGGTGAGGATGTTGAACACGATGAGGAACCCGCCATAAACAATGGTTATGCCCATCACGAGCGGATAGTCGCGGTTCAGTGCTGCATCGACAAAATGCCGCCCTATGCCGGGCAGCGCGAAGATGGATTCAATGAGGATGGAGCCAGTGATCATCGCCGCTGTTGCCGGGCCCATATAGGCAATGACCGGCATCAGCGCCCCAATCATCGCATGACGCCAGACAACGCGCCGCCCGCCAATGCCCTTAGCGCGCGCGGTGCGCACATAATTTTCGCGCAGGGTTTCAATCATCGCGCTGCGGGTAAGGCGGGAAATATAGGCGATGTTCGGGAGTGAGAGCGCAACGACCGGCAGCACAAGGCTGCGCCAACTGTCGTTCCAGCCGCCCACTGGTAGCCAGCCGAGCTTGATGGCAAACAGCACCTGCATCAGCGGCGCAATCACGAAAATAGGCACGGCTATGCCCGCCACGCCAATAATGCCCGCGCTATAATCGGCGATGGAATTGCGCCGTAATGCGCCAGCAACGCCCAAGGCCACCCCAACAACGCTGGCCAGCAGCACGGCCCATAGCCCAATGGTCAGCGAATAGGGCAGGCCCGAGGCGAGAATATCGCTGACATCATAATCCCGAAACCGGGTCGAAGGGCCAAAATCGAGATGCATGATGCCCCAAACATAGCGGCCAAATTGCAAATAAAGCGGCTCGTCCAAATGATAGGCGCGCTCAATATTGGCCAAAACCTCGGCCGACAGTTTGCGCGATTTTGAAAACGGGCCACCGGGTGCAAGCCGGATGACAAAGAAGGTGAGCGTGATAAGCACGCCCAGCGTCAGCGCGCCATGGCCGAGCCGTTTGAGGATAAAGCGGAGCATGCGAAAACCCTAAATGGTAGCGGGCGCCAGTATGGCGCCCGCCAATATGCGCTTATTCGAAATGCATCCACTGGCTGTTATTATAGCCTGCAACGCTTGTATCCCAACCTTTGAGCGCTGGGTTAACCAAGTGGCGCGAGGGCACAATGGCTACAGGCGCAAATAAATAATCGTCCAGCAAAATCCGCTCGGCTGCGGCTAACGCTTCGTTACGCGATGGGCGGTCGGGCAGAAGGGCGGCGGCATCCATCGCATCCTCAAACGCCTGACTTTGCCAGTTATAGCCAGCTTCGGCAGACGGGCGCATATAGGCGAGGAAGGATTCCGCACCGGCAAAATCGCCCACGAGGTCATCGGCAAACACATCCCAGGTGCCAGCATAAAACGCATCAAGCCAGGCTTTGCGTTCAACCGGTTCTACAACCGCATTCACACCCAACGTCTGCTTCCACATCAGGGCAATGCCTTGTGCGCGGCGGGTGGAATCCTCGGACACCGTGGTCACAATGTTTAAGGTCAGCGGGTTGGAAGCGCTATAACCTGCGGCGGCATAAAGCTCTTGCGCCAGCGTATTGCGTTCGGCCTGTGTCATCGTCGCTTCAACAATTTCCGGCCCGTCATAGCTCGGGTCAAACCCACCGGCATAGGCATAAGCGGGAATCGCGCCACCGCGCACGATGTTGTTTTCCAGAACCTCACGGTCAATCGCCAGCGTCAGCGCGCGGCGTAGGTCAATATTCTGAAATGGTTCACGCGTAAGGTTGAATGAGTAATAGATAATCTCGGTCGAAGGCGCGATGCGCACCTGATCGGGGATGGATTCAGTGAGCGGAACAATTTGCGCCAGCGGAATGTCATAGGTGACATCAATTTCACCGGCCTGATAGCGCAGCAACTCGGTGTTCACATCCTCAGTAACATGGTATTTTACCCGCTCAATCGCCACATTGGCGGCATCCCAATAGTTGGGGTTTTTGACCAGCAGAACATGCGATTGCGGTACGACTTCGGCAATTGTATAGGCGCCGTTGGTGACCATATTGGTCGGGTCAATAAACACACTTGCGCCATGGGTTGCATAGCTTGGGCCGTGCAGTGGAGTCATCACGAAGGCGCCCATTAGGTCCAGCAAATGCGGGGCCGGGGTGGCCATTTGGATGACAACGGTATGATCGTCAGGTGCGGTAATGCCCAGCACAGATGGGTCGGTGGTTTCGCCATTGGCCAGCGCTTCGGCACCCGGAATGTTCACAACCGAATAGAAGTAATAGCCTTTTTCGGAACCGGTTTCTGGGTTCAGCGTGCGCAACACGCCATCGACAAATTCCTGCGCGGTGACAGGGTCGCCATTGGACCATAGCAACCCGTCGCGCAGATGGAACGTGTAGGTGGCGCCATCGTCCGAAATATCCCAGCTTTCGGCTTGGCCGGGCAGCACAGCGCCGTCTGGCGCATAGGTAACAAGCCCTTCATAGGCGTCGCCCTGAACCCAGGCCGCTGCGGCGTCAAAGTTTACATGCGGATCAAGCGATGACCATTCCGAGCCAATGCCACGGTCGAGCACGCCATCTTGTGCCAGTGCAGGCAAGCTTGAGAGGGCCAAAGCAACCGATAATAACGCGCCCCCCCAATGCTGTTTCAAATCTAGTTTCATCGCTCTCTCTCCTTGGTTAAGTGCTAGTCCGAAAGTAAATCACCCGTCCGCAGCACGTCTTTGCCTGCAACATTGAACAGGCTTTGGCCGCGCAGGCAGTGGTGCCAAAGCTCGATCCTAAACAACAGCCCGTCATTCGGGGCTGCCACGGGCATGCGGAGCCGGGTCATCGGGTCGGTCACATGGGCCACGATTTCGCCCTTGGTTAGCCAGTCGCCAGGCTGTTTTTTCCATGTCACTACGCCGCCCTGCGGGGCAAACGCCTCGCCCGAGCCACCCAGCGGGAAATGCGGCGCATCTTCAAACGCGGGTGCGTTGGTGCCTTGAACCGCCCCAACCGCGCCCAAAAACGCCAGCAAGTTCGCACCATCTTGCGCACCGCTTTCATCATCCACATCAAACTGCCCCCGATATTCCAGCGTTGTGGAAAAGCAGCCTTCGGGAATGGGGAAGCGGCCAGCATAGCGGCGTTTGAGCGCTGCCCAAGGCACGGTATGCACCTCATCAAACGCATTCCCGCCCGAGATTTCCTGAATAAGTGCAAGCTTTGCCCCCGTGCAACGGCACAATAGGCTGGTATCCGAGGGCCGCAGGGGTGCAGCGTAAAGATGCATCACCGCCACATGGTCGCAATGGCAATCGAGCACATAATCCGCGTCATGGCTCCATCCAAGCAGGGTTTGGCGCTGCGCATCAAGGTCGGTTTTTATGGGAAGTTTTGCAATCGCCGTGCCCATCGCTTTGCGAATGATTGTCAGGTTTTCATCGGCGCTGGCGGTTAATTTACCGTCCAAACTATCACCAATCAGCGCGGCAAGGTCCGGGTAGTGCCGGTTGAAATTTTGCATGGAGTCTAGGTCTTGGCGCCCCATCGGCTTATGGCTGATCCAGTGGCCAAACCCGATGGGGTTGGCCAGCGGCACCACGCTAATTTCGCCAGTAATCCGCCCTTCGGCCTCGGCCGTATCCAGCAAATCCATTAGGTATTGTAGCGCTATTACGCCGGGCATTTCATCGGCATGAAGGGCGGCTTGCAAATAGACTTTTGGGCGCGCACCGGGCCTGCCCCAGATATGCCGCACCAAGGTGCGAACGGCACCGGGCGCTTCCCCGGCAAGGTCAATTTTCTGGACTGTCATAAATGTCTCAAGCGCATCAAATGCGGTGCACCTGAAATCTTGCCGCGCCCACTGAACCTGTCAAGTAGTATTGCGCGGGGTGGACGAATCGCCGAATTTTTTAGCCAAAACGCGAGCGAATTGCCAGATGTGCGATATAAATTGCCCAGCTCACCAATCCAGTTGATCCCAACTGCCTTGGCCTGATGAATTGATACCCCCATCCTACTGTTGCAAGTTCATTGATTTGGGTGATCAGGTTAGGCCGGGTGGAATGCCGGTCCTTACATCTTTCAAGTGATCCGCAGGCGTTGCCCGACCGTAATACTCAGTATTAGCGGTTGTGACTGCGCTTTCCAGCCTCGGAATTTTCGTGGAAATGGGTCATTTGGACGGTGCTTTTTGATAAGGCGCTGCGAATAAAGGTACAAAATGAAAAAATTGCTCGGTTATGTGGGTGTAGGCCTACGCGAGATATTTTGGATCGCAATCGCAGCGGCTGTTGTGTTCGGCGGTATAAGTGGCTTTCGCTATCTTGGCCAGAACCGTGAGATTGCCGATCAGACCGTTGTCGAACGCGCGATTGCCCTTGTCGAAACCATCGAGCTTTCGCCCATTGAAAGCCCACTGCCGATCCGAGGCGAAGGGTTCATGCAGCCGTTCAGGCTTGCCGATCTCGCGAGTCAGGTTGGAGGACAGATCATTGATCTGCACCCAGCGATTACTGATCTCGGGATATTTAAAGAAGGTGATATTCTTGTCCGCCTTGATGATAGTGCCGAGCGCGCGGCTTTGACACAAACTCAGGCAAATATTGACGGGACACGGGCACGTTTAGACCTGAATCAAATCCTGCTTGAGCGGACAGAAGCATTGCGGGAAAGTGGAACCGCCAGTCAAGCAGCTTTGGATCAAGTCCGGAGCACACAACAAGAGCTTTACGCAAATCTTAACAGTTTGATCGCTGCCCGAGAATCCGCGTTGCTCAGCCTTGAACGCAAGGTTGTTAAAGCGCCTTTTGATGGTGCGGTCCTTACCAAGCTGGTTGAAATTGGAACCGTGGTGAGCGGCGGCCAACCCATCGCAGAAATCTATACTCAGGACCGTATGGAAATTCACGTGCCGGTACGCGAGGCAGACGCGGCCCTGATCCCTGGACTGTTCGAAGGCGCGTCACCGCATGCGACGGTTTCTGTTCGGTTTGCAGGCCAAACCTTTGAATGGGATGCCCGTGTCACACGGGTAGCTTCGACTTTGGATTCACGCACCCGCACGCTGAATGTAACCGTTGAGTTGGATGATATTGTCGGGGCGCGCGCAACCAGTACATCAACCCTTGTGTCCGGCGCGCCCCCGGCATTGATAAATTCCTTTGCAAAGGTGGTTGTCGAAGGCCCGCAGCCAGACGCAACCTACCCAATCCCGTCGACGGCCCTGCGTGGTGGAGATAGTCTATGGCTGTTTGTCCCCGCGAATGACGGCGGTGGCCAACTTCGGATTGTTCCCACGGAACTGATCCATGTGGACGGTGAGATGTCGTATGTAAGGAGCGATGATCTGCCAGCAAATGCGCGGTTAATTACGACGGCTCTTTCCACCCCGCAATCGGGCATGCAACTGCGCGATGTTGGAGATGAAAGTCGATCAATGGCCGCCCAAAACTTTGTTGCAGAGTAATTGGTCATGAACAGTATTATCAAATGGATGGCGGAACACCCGGTCGCGGCAAACCTGACAATGGTTTTTGTCGTGGTCGTTGGCGTGATGACGGCCCTTCAAATGCCGCAAAAGACATTCCCCGACTTTACGCTTGATACAGTTAACGTCTCGGTTAGTTATCCAGGGTCATCGCCTGCCGAAATTCAAGATAGTATAGTTCGGCCAATCGAGGACCAGCTTTCGGGGATCGACGGGATAGATAATATCACCGCATCAATCAGCGAAGGCCGGGGCGGCGTTACGGTGTCCTTTTTGCGTGGCGAAAATATCCAAGAAAAGCTGGATGAGATCAAAGCCGAAGTCGATAGGATATCTGTCTTTCCAGCGGACGCAAACGACCCCGTCGTTGTGCAAGCAAATTCAAACACGCGCGTTTTGGAGATCGCCATACATGGTAACGCGTCCGAAGCCGTTCTTAAAGAAGTAGCAGAACGCTTAAAGACTGAGTTAATCTCGCTCGACAGCATATCATTTGTCGAAGTGGCCAATACCCGTGCCTATGAAATTTCTATTGAGGTGGATCGCGACACCTTGCGCGCCTATGGCATTACCATGGCCGAAGTTGCGCGGGTAATCGCAGAGAATTCGCTCGAACTTCCGGGTGGGTCTATTGATACGGATACGGTTGCCATCCCGATCCGAACCACCGGCCGCAACTACACGCAGAGTGACTTTGAAAACATTATTATCCGGACCGACGACAATGGTGGCCGTGTTTATTTGCGCGACATCGCAAAGGTAGTTGACGGGTTTGAGGATGCCGATCTTGCTGCAAATTTCAATGGCGATCGCTCTGTGTCGGTCAATGTGTTTCGCGTTGGCGATGAACAGGTTCTGGCGATTGTAGAAGAGGCACGGGCCTATCTGAACGCAAGTTTCCAGCCCTCTCTGGAAGACGGTATAAGTGCCACGATTTGGCAAGACGATTCAGAAGCTTTGCAGGATCGCGTGGACCTATTGGTGAACAATGCCGCGATCGGTTTGGCATTGGTTGTGATTTGCCTTGCGCTATTCCTAGACATTCGATTGGCGTTCTGGTCGGCGATTGGCATTGGGGTTTCGTTTGCCGCAACATTCATATTCATGGGCGCGCTGGGCATGTCGATCAACATGATTTCGCTGTTCGGGTTTATTTTGGCCATTGGTATTGTCGTCGACAACGCAATTGTGGTTAGCGAAAATATATACAAAAATGGCGAAGATGGTTTGCTCCCGATGCAGGCCGCCGTAAAGGGAACGCAACGCATTGCCGTGCCTGTTATTTTTTCGACCCTGACGACGATCGTCGCATTCTGGCCACTGACCCAGCTTCCGGGTACGCTGGGCAAATTCCTCACGGATATTCCTGTCGTTGTTATGGTTGTGTTGAGCCTATCACTCCTACAGGCACTTTTGATCCTGCCGCGCAACTTGTCGCGCCTCGACGTATCTCCTAGTTACCGTCCGAATCTTGTTTTTCGAGCCCTGAACCTTGTTCGGCATGTTGTTGATGCGATGTTGCAGTGGTTCATTAGAGCGCCCCTGAATGCGCTGCTAAGATTTACAACCAAGGGGTTCGCCATCCTGATCCCGATTGCTGTTTCTGTGGCGCTAATGATTATGACGGTGGGGCTGCTGTCTTTTGGCTATGTGAAATTCAACTTCTTTCCATCAATCGACGGTGATTTCGTCACGGCAAGCATCGAAATGAACGACGGCACAACATTCGCGATGACCCAGCGTGTCGCCGAACATGTGCGCCTGTCAGCTGAACGCGCGGGTGCCGAGATCCAGGCCCAGCTTCCCAATGATGCACCTGACGTTATTGTCGGCGTCAACGTCGTCGTGGGGCAGGGGGTGGCCGCAGGCGGCCCAGAGGGTGGTTCGGCTGCTGGTGGCGCAACCTTGGCAAATGTGGTGGTCCAGCTGACGGACCCCGCTTTGCGGGACTGGGATGCCACGATATTCGAGACAGCTTGGCGTTCAGAAATTGGCGCCTTGGCTTCTGTCAACAAACTGAACGTTTCTGCCGAATTGATCGGTGCCGGTGATCCCATTTCAATTGAACTGTCTTTGCCAGATGGTCAGGATATTGCGCCCATTGTTGCCGAGCTGCGTGAGGGTCTGCGGCAGATCCCAGGCGTCTTTGCGATTGAAGACGACAACTCAACAGGACGCATCGAGTATCGCCTTGCACTGCGCGAAGAAGCCCGACTTTATGGCGTGACGCTGTCTGATCTCGCCAACCAAACGCGCGCGGGCTTTTTCGGGCTCGAGGCTACAACTGTCCAGCGGGGTGCCGATAATGTCGCAGTTATGGTGCGCTATCCTCAGGATCAGCGTAACAGCCTAGCAGATCTGCTATCTACATGGATTACCACGCCAAGTGGTGATCAGATTCCGCTAAGTGTGGTTGCGCGCATTGAGGAAGGTCTTTCGCCCAGCCAAATATTGCGCCGCAATGGTCGGGAAATAACCACCGTAAAATCTGATCTCGATATATCTGTAGCTACCAGTTCTGAAGTGAACGCTATTGTAGAGGCTGAATTGCTCGTGCCGCTACGCGCTAAATACAACGATCTGATTATCAATTCTGGTGGGGAACAACGGCAGCAATCCGATGCTCAAACCGCGCTTGGGCAGGCGCTGGGCATTGCTCTTTTTATTATCTATGCGCTTCTGGCGCTGGCCTTTCGATCCTATGTGCAGCCGATTGTTGTGATGGTGGCGATACCGTTGGGCTTGATTGGGGCTGTTACGGGGCATTTCATAATTGGCATACCGCTGACGATTTTGTCGGTCTTCGGGATCATTGGTTTAGCTGGTGTTGTTATCAACAATTCATTGGTCATGGTCGACGTTTATAACGAACATATTGGCAAAGGAATGGATGTCCGCGAAGCTGTGATACTTGGCACGAAACAGCGGTTTCGTCCGATACTTCTGACCTCACTCACTACATTTTTGGGGGTATATCCATTGATAATGGAAACCTCTCTTCAGGCGCAGTTTCTCATTCCGCTTGCCGTGTCTATCGGGTTCGGGGTTTTGTTTGGGACCGTAATCATTGTGCTGACTGTTCCGGCAGTCTTCATGGCGCAGCACTACATTGGCATCGGTTTACGCACGGTCGTCCTTGCATTTTTCCAACCTCCCAATAGCGAACTTCAGTATGATGGCCGCATAGAGGTGGCAAGCGTGGCAAAGCTGAGGGCGGCTGAATGACTCGCAATGGAACTGCGCCATAGAAAGGCGGATCAATGAACAGAGTTTTGGCCGCAAGCGCATAAATTTTAATGGCACGATAAGGGCCAACTAACATGCAAGGCAGGTCAGCCAAATCTGCAGCCATTCTGGAGCTAATGACAGTTTCTTAACCGCTTCCAGTTAACCCTGCGCATTTTGTTTGCTGCTAAGACTCTGCCACAAATATGGTAACATTGAATATCGGTTGCCGTCGGATCTTGAATTCGTTTTAACTTGGGAAGTGCTTCCAAATGAAAAAATACGCATCACTTGCGCTGTTTATTTTGATAGTCATGGGCGGCGGCGCCGTTATTGGTACGTTCACATCGCCCGGAGATTGGTACGCTAGCCTTGAAAAGCCATTTTTCAACCCTCCGAACTGGGTCTTTGGGCCGGTCTGGTCAATATTGTACTTGGCAATTGCATTCGTTGGCTGGCGCGTTTGGCACATTAATGCGCGACCGAATTTAATGCGTCTTTGGGTGGCACAGCTTTGCCTAAATTTTCTGTGGTCGCCGTTGTTTTTTATCGCGCAAAAACCCGGATTAGCCCTGATCGTCATCATGTTAACGCTGGTTGCCATTCTGGCGCTCATCAAAAATCTCTGGCGTGTCGATCGCCTTTCAGCAATGCTTTTCCTGCCCTATGCAATGTGGGTCGGGTTTGCGAGTATGTTGAACGGCGCCGTCTATTTCCTCAACTTCTCGGTGCTGATCTAATGGCGCGCCAAGCCCTTGTGATCGGTGCGTCGGGCGGCATCGGTCAGGCCGTGGCCGATGAACTTGACGCCCGCGCTTATAACGTAACGCGCCTTTCGCGCAGCGCGGACGGACTTGACATAACTGATGAGGTTGATGTTGCCGATAAACTGGGGCGGCTGGACGGACAGTTTGATTTGGTGATTGTGGCTACAGGTGTTTTGTCTGGGCCGAAGGGGCCAGAAAAGTCGCTCCGGTGGCTGACATCCGAAGGCATGGCCGCGCAATTTGCTGTGAATGCAATCGGCCCCGCTTTGGTTCTTAAACACTCAATTCGCCTATTTGCGCGCAATCGCCACGCGGTTTTTGCTGCGCTTTCTGCTAGAGTCGGGTCAATAGAAGACAATGCCCTAGGTGGTTGGTATTCGTATCGCGCCTCCAAGGCTGCCCTGAACCAACTGCTAAAAACTGCGTCAATTGAACTAAAACGTACGCATTCGAAATTGGTATGCGCGGCCTTGCACCCCGGCACTGTGGCCACTGAATTCACGCGGAACTATCCCAATCATTCGACCGTGACCCCGCAAATTGCGGCCACGAATTTATTGAACGTGGTCGCGCAACTTACGCCTGACGATAGTGGCAAATTTTTTGATTGGGCTGGAAGAGAAATCCCTTGGTAAGCTGGTGTTTATCGAGTTTAGGCCGAAATCGGCTAGCCAGTGCGTTTGGCTGTGGCGAATGTAACCTATGAACGGTCAGATATCTCCAGGTCGCCATGACCGGTTCCCAGCATTTGCGGTGTTTGCCGGTGTATTGGCTGCGGCCGGGCTTCCAATTTATATTCATGCGCCGAAATTTTATTACGATGAATATGGTGTCAGCCTATCATCCTTGGCCTCGGTGTTGTTTTTGCTGCGGTTGCTCGATGTGTTTCAGGACCCTGTATTGGGCTGGGTTTCAAGCCGACTTCACAGATACCGCAGTATCCTTGTAACCATTGCCGGCGCAATTATGTCGCTGGCGATGTTGGGTCTGTTTGCGGTGCCACCACCGGTTACGCCTTTGATCTGGTTTGCGGTAATGCTGGCATTGGTGTTTTCAGCCTTTAGTTTTTTGACCATCGTTTTTTATGCCCAAGGCGTGGAAAAGACATTGCGGTCAGCCCATGTCGGGCACATTCAATTGGCAAAGTGGCGCGAAACGGGCGCGCTTATCGGCGTTTGTATTGCTGCGATTGCCCCGTCGCTATTGGCGCAGATCACAACAGTGCCGTTCACCTTGTTTGCTGCGCTATTCCTATGCGGGACAATCATAGCAATCGTTTGTATGCGTCACGAATGGAAAACGCCTGTGCAAAAGCGAGGGTTTGGGTTTTTGGCAATATTACAAGATCTGGTTGCGCGCCGCCTCTTGTTGATCGCTTTTCTCAATGCAACTCCGGTTGCAGTCACCTCGACTTTGTTCTTATTTTTTGTAGAAAGTCGGCTGGACGCCCCCGGCTTTGAAGGGCTGCTGCTATTGTTGTTTTTCCTAGCTGCCGCGATCAGTGCGCCTTTGTGGGGCAGCGCTGCCGCGCGATTTTCTTCAAAGAGCGCCCTGTTATGCGGCATGCTGCTATCCGTTCTGGCCTTTAGCGGCGCATCGCTGTTGGGGTCTGGCGATATTTTGTATTTTGCGCTGGTCTGTGTGGTGTCCGGCGCGGCGCTTGGTGCCGATATGACGCTTTTGCCCGCAATATTTGCAGCTCGGGTGGCCGCATTTTCGCATAATCCTGATCAGGCATTTGGGCTTTGGTCTTTTGTTTCAAAACTCACATTGGCGGTGGCGGTCATTACTGTTTTACCGTTGCTAGAGGCATCCGGCCTGTCAAAAGATCACCCCTCGCCTGACTCCGCGCTGTTTATGCTTACGCTGCTCTATGCAGTGCTGCCCTGCGGTCTAAAACTCGTCGCGTTTGTTTTGCTTTTGAAAACCGAAGTGGACCGGTAAATTCAGACAGCGTGCTAAGATGTATCGGTAACCCCTCCGTTTTTAACGGGACGTTGTCGCAGAGGTTGCGCAGCCATTTTCAGGTTCATATCGGGTGAGGCGCAAATTCCTTGGGTTGCAGCTACGCTCTGAAAGTTTGGCGGAGAACGAAGTTCGGGCGATGCTCGCACAATTTGAAATTTTTTCAAATTATCGCCCTGTTTCCACTCCAGTCATGGACGCGGTTAAGGCTGAAATCAGTTTTACTTCAGCTTCGTCATAGGCGCGCCCATCTGGCCACAGAACATCATGAAACCATGCGTTTTCATCGACGATATCGCTGTGCAATGCTTCCAGCATTTGTGGCCAAGGTAAATAGGTTTGCGAACGCCCTTTTACCAATCCCCAGCTAAAGCAGCCAACCTTACGATTGTGGTAAAGGCCAAGTTGGTCGGCGAATTTGCTATCAATTGGGGGCGCCATCCATTCTGTTGACAGCATTGGGCGACCCTGCGCCGCCAATAGGTTAACGTGCTGTTCAGCATGTGCGCGATCACAATAGGCGTGAAACGTGATGGCGTCGGAATATTCTAAGGCTAACCTGTCAATTTCGTTATCATATGCGGGGCCAGCAAAACCCGGTGGAGATGTGCGCCATGCAGCCACAGTCAGAGGCTGGGAGGGCGCAATTTCGCGCGCCCAGCCAAATGCGGCGAGCATCAAATCGCGACTATGTTCAGTCAACGCATGATCATATTCGGCATAGAGGCCATTTGCTGTGAAGATCATCAAATTGCCAGGTTCGTTGTAGAGATCCCACAACAGCACCCTCGAATCGTCCTTAAATACAAATATAATATCTTGGACATAGCGGCGGTAGTCGGGCCAATCGGCGCGTTCCATAACGGCAGCCCGGCCGGGCGGTGCAACGGCACGACTGTTATGAATTTTATCTACAGGTTGGGGTTGGGGCCCATAGCTGGGTTTGGAGCCGCCAAAGCCGCAATCGTCAAAGAGGACCGGCATCGTTGTCATGCCAAGGCTGGACGCGGTTTCAAAAAACCACGTCATACGCTCGATCAACCCGTCGCGGTCATGCTTCCAAACCAAAAACTGTAAATTGACCCGCAGGGCATTAAACCCAACCTCGGATGCCCAGCGCAGTTCGCGGGCAATCGTGTCGCGGTCAAAAGTCTCTTGCATCCACATTTCAAGAAAGTTCACTGCTTTCGATGGTAGAAAATTGACTCCACAGATCCAGTCTTGTCGCGCCCACCAAGCATTCGCTTCGCTCGCAGTCCATCTATGTCCACTTACAGTCGGCATCACTTGGTCATCCAAGATAAAGATAATTTGAGGTGCCGACCCAGATGGCGAGCCACCGGGTCGGCAGTGCAAGATCAGCGATCCAGCAGGTCTTGGACTTCGCCTTCGGCACCAGCCAAGGCAGCTTCTACGTCTTTGCCGGTTAGCCAGATGGCCCGCAGCTCACGGTTCAGAACGTCCTGAATGGCACCATAACGTTCAGACGGCGGCGTGTCGCGCGCAACTGCGGCGGTGCCTGTGTATTCCGAACGATGCGGCAGTGCCGCATATTCTGGGCTGTTCAAGACAGACGAGCGCACAGCCATATGTCCGGTGCGCGCCCAGTCAATATTGTGGTCATTGATGAACGCCAATACCTTGAGCGCTGACTGATATTTGGCCGGATCATTGGCTTGCAACGACGCAGGGATTGCCCACATATGGCTGTAGGCCCAGGTTGCGCCGCTGTCAAACAATGTTGGGAAATCAGCGACGTAGTAATTGTTCAACGCGACTTCAGCTTTGGCCGCCTCGGCGGTGTAGAAATCAACAACCCAAGTACCGTTGACCAAAATACCAGCTTCGCCGTTCAAGAAAGCCTGCTGGCTGTCGGCATAGTGGAGCTGTGGATTAGCAAGACCAGCATCAAACAACTGCGTAATGGCGCGCACAGCATTAGTGGCCGCTTCATTGTTAATTGTCGCAGTATCGCCGTCAAAGTTATTGGCGTTTTGCTGCCACATCAGCGCCAAAACAACCCGAACCCCGATTGGAAATTGGGCAAAATCGGCGGCTAAATAGTCCTGACCTGTCACGTCTTTGAACTGCTGGGCCTGTGCAAGCAATTCTTCGGGCGAAGTCGGAAGGATCGGCATGCCATTTTCAACCAAACCGGCCTGTGCCATCAGGTCCATATTGACATGCCAAAGGTTAGCATGAAAATCCATCGGCACAGCATAGATTGCGTCGCCTTCGCCAACGGCAGCCAAAGCAGCGGGTGCCCAGTCAGCGGTATCAATTCCGGCCGCCGCCAAATCGGCTGACAAATCGGCAAGCGCACCCAATCCTGCGAATTCTGCCAAGCTGCTGCGGTGGATAACATGGATATCGGGCGGTGTGCCCCCAGCATATGCAGCCTTGATCTGATCGTCGTAATTGCCCCAATCGGTGGGCAGGGTTTCAACCGTCACGCCGTCAATTTCGGCACTTGCGGTATTGATGATTGACTGGATAATACAGGCTTCGCCGACGCTGGTGGCAGTGTCTGCGCCTGCGTCTTCACAAGCCCCAAAAAACGACCAAGTGTAACATCTTGTGCAGTTGCCGGAATGGCGGCGCCTGCTGTAAGAGGCGCGCCAATTAGAATATGTTTCATGGGCCCCTCCCTTGGGTTGTGTTTATTTGAGGTCTTTGACCCCCAGCTCACCCCTTACTTCCGCCGACGGTCATGGCTTGCACGACGTAATGTTGGAAGATCAGGAATAGTATGACAACTGGAAGCGAGGCGATTACGCCCGAGGCCATGACACGGCCTAGCCCTTCCGATTGCGCGAAGTTTGATTGAATGCTGGCGAGGCCAAGCGTGATGGTGAAAAAGTCCCGTTTTTGTGCCGAAACCAGCGGCCAAAGATAGTCGTTCCAGGCATATAGAAATGTTAAGATCGCCAAGGTCATCATGGCCGGACGCGCCAGTGGCAGCATGATGTGCCAGAAAATCTGTAGCCAGCCGACGCCATCTAGACGCGCGGCCTCGTCGATATCCTTTGGGATGGCCTTGAAGAACTGGTACATCAGAAACACGCCAATGGGCACCGCAACGCGTGGCAAAATCAAAGCGTGATCGCTATTATGCCAGCCAAAATCGGCGAACATTGTGTAAAGCGGGATAAAGACAGCTTGTTCAGGCACCATCAGGCCGATTAGGCAAAAAACGGTGATTGGCGTCCTGAACGGAAAGTCCAACCTTGCCAGCGCAAAGCCCGCCGTGGTTGACACTAGCAACACGCCAAACGTCATACCAAGGGCCACGATAACCGAGTTCATGAACCATAGCGGCGTGTCACCGAATGCGAACAGATCGGCGTAGTTTTGCGCGGTAAACGGATAGGGCACTAACCCCAGAGCTGTTGAAGATGTCGTGCGTGCCAGCACTTCGTTTGGCTGAAACGATAGCGAAACCATCCAGATTGTTGGAACCAACCAGATAAATGCTGGAATCGAAACCGCCAGCACCAACCAATAATATCCTCGGTTCAGCATCAGCTTTCCTCCCGCCCCAATACGAATTGCAGGACTGAGAACGCCCCCATAATCACGAACAGGAACACCGCCATTGCTGATGCACGGCCAAGGTCGCTATCGCGAAAACCGGTCTGATAGATGTAGCGCACAAGCACCTGGGTTGTGTCCGTAGGGCCGCCGTTGGTTATCAGATGTGATTGGCCGAAAACTTGAAAATGCAAAATAATCTGCAAAACAATAACCAGCGTAATTGTGCGTTTCAAATTTGGCAGGGTGATGTACCAGAACGCCTTTAGCCCGGTCGCGCGGTCCAGCGCGCCTGCTTCATAAAGGTCGCGGCTGATATCTTGTAGCCCCGCCAAAAACAGGATCATCGCAATTCCAAGTGCCCACCAAACCGTGGTTATGACAATGGCAATCATTGCGAAGTTTTGATCAGTCAGCCACACAATCGGCGATCCACCAAACAGTTCGGTCACATTGGCGATCAATCCCTGACGGGGCGAAAACATAATAGACCAAATCAGCGTAACGACAGTGACCGATAGAACTTGGCTTAGAAAAAATGCCGTTCGCAGCACGCCCATCGCACGGGTTTCGCGATTGAGTACAGCGGCCAAGAGCATGGCGGAAATCGTCACGCCCGAGACAGCCAGCCCGACAAATGTCAGCGTGTTACCAACAATTGGCCAAAAGCGGCGATCATACCAACGCCCACCCTCGCCGGGATGAAACCCAGGCAACACAAAAACCAGCAGCATGCCAACACCCAGTGCAATGGCTGTGGTCTTGCTCAGGCGTTTGGAATTGTACAGGTAGGCTGCGTATACCACACCCAAGAGCCCAAGCATTTTGCGCTTGTGATAATATTATTAGCAATATTTATTAGCAAAAAGCAAGAAAGATTTTATGCCACCCAAAAATTCAGAAAAACTGGCACGTGTTTCGATGGCAGACGTCGCAATTGCGGCGGGGGTCAGCCAATCAACGGTCTCATTTGTGATGAACGGTCGCGACGACATGCGGATCAGCGACGATGCGCGGAATCGGGTATTAAAGGCAGCGAAAAAGCTTGGTTATCGCCCGCGCGCAGCTGGCAGGCCCCCGAAAGAGGCTGCACATGGCGTCATCGGCATTATGTTTGACGAAATTGCTACCAGCCCGTTCGCGATGATTACTGTTGAAGGGGCGCAGGAACGGGCTTGGACACAGGATGTTCTGCTCGAAATTGTTATGACCGGCGGCGATAAGGAATATGAAGCCGCCATTTTGCGAAAATGGTCAAATGATCGCGTTTTGGGGGTTATCTATGCGTCAATTTTAACGCGCTCCGCGACACCCCCTGATGCTTTGGCAATGCAAAGGTCAGTGCTTGTGAACTGCTATGACGAACCTAACCGCTATGCGTCAGTCGTCCCAGCCGAGCGCCGTGGCGGCGAGGCCGCCACAACAGCCCTTATTGCTGCCGGACGCAACAACATTGCTTTCATTGCCGGTGAGTCTTGGATGGATGCAAGCGCACAACGCCAAGAAGGATTTGAGCGCGCGATGGCCGCTGCTGGCAAAAAAATCGCAAAAAATTTGGTGGTTGAGGGTAATTTTTTACCATCTGGTGGTCGATCTGCAACACTAAAGTTAATGGCAGAGCCGAACCGGCCGGATGCAATTTTTTGTGCCAATGATTTAACGGCCGTCGGCTGTTATGAAGCCTTAAAGGAACTGGACATTCGCGTAGGAAAAGACGTCGCAGTTATAGGCTATGATGACCAAGAAATCGCTCAACACCTGACCCCTGCACTGTCAAGCGTACTTCTACCGCATCGAGAAATGGGTCAATGGGCCGTCGAGACTATCCTGTCGGAAACTGAGATTCTTCCAAATCAAACGCGCATTGAATGCCCGGTCGTCCTTCGGAAATCTCATCTACGGTAGCCAAACTCTGGCTATAATTGACGGGCCTAGGAATACATTACTGAAACGATCTACATGTTCTGCGCGGCCAGTACCGGATTGAAGCAGTCAGAGACAAAACTTGAACGACAATGCCGTCAGACGCCCGGGTCGTGTCAGCGCGTGCTCAGAGGGCTTGATCAGTGCATTAAACCGCGACAACATGGCGTAAAATGCCTTACACTTGGGGTAAGTCGAAAAAAGGATATGAAATGCGTTTCACAAATTTCCTACTCACATTGACCTTCAGCTTGCTATTGGGGGGCGCGGCGTTTGCCCAAACCGCGACACCGTCAGCCAATCCTGACGAGGCCGTGGGCGCTATGGTTGCCGCCGTCACCGCACGCGACGCCAACGCGATTGCTGCCCTTTATACAGACGATGCGCTGTTGCTTGGTGCGAGCGCCAGTGTGGTGTCAGGGCGTGAAGCGATCCGAGATTCGTGGATCAATAACTTTTCCGCTGGATATTCGGCTCTTCAAACCGGCCGCCCGCGCACGGAACGCGGCACGGATCGCGCGGTGGTGGTCTTTGTTTGGCAAGCAACCATTCAGCCCAATGGCGCGGCCGAAACGCTCGTTCAAGGCCGCACAATGCTGTATTTCAAGCTGGTCGAGGGCGGGTGGTTGATTTCTGCAGATATGTGGCAGCCTGCGCCTTTGCGTTAAAGCCATTGCACAGGGATTTGGGGCCGAGCACGCAGTGACGGCCTAAGCCTGAGATTAGCGCCGCAGTTTTCAACTGCGCGTGCCCCGTTTTATATCTTGACCGATTCCTGATGTCATCACGGCTCAAAATCACAAATGCAGCGCAGCTGAAATGAAATTTCGCTAACTATGGTAGGGTTCGAAACCGCACCATCTGCTTGGTCACAATGTCAAAATTACCATTTGGGCCAATTTCAGGCGGCCCGACCAGTTCAACCATCGCCCCGCTTTCCAATATGGCGCGAATGGCCAGTTGCGCCTCCATTCGGGCCAAAGGCGCGCTGAGGCACATATGCATGCCTTGGCCGAAAGCAATATGCCGGTTCTGCTTACTCCGGGTCACCAAGAATTCATCCGGATTCTCGAATACCGCCGGATCACGGTTGGCGGCAGACAGCCAAACAACGACAAGACCGCCTTTGGGGATCGTGACACCGCCAATTTTCACATCTTTCAGAGCGTATCTGTCAACATTTCGGATAGAACTGCGCATGCGCAAGGCTTCTTCCACAACATCGTTTGTGAGTTCAAGGTTTTGCCTAAGCGCGTGTAACTGGGCGGGAAAGGCGTCAAACAACCTTATTATGTTGGTGATCAGATTGGTCGTGGTTTCATTGCTGCCAAAAGCAGCAACATCGCCATCGACAACACCTCTTCATGCGAAAGCTTCTCGCCGTCGACTTCAACTTGAAGAAAGGCCGAAAGAATATCGTCTTCGCGGGGGTTTTTGCTGCGTTCAGCGAGAAGATCAGTAAAGTAATTCCCCATGGCAATGCCGGTATTACGGCCTTGCGCCACCAATTTTGGGTCCAATTCCGGAATCCAGGTTGATGCGCCTGAGTTTTCCCCCAGAATTGCCGCCCAGCCTCGAATGGTGTTCATGTCCGAACGCGGAACACCAAGTATCGCACAAATCATCGCGACAGTGATCTGCGCTGAGAAATCTTCAACCAGATCAAATAGCGCGCCGCTCAGCGCAAAATCCATCCGTTCCTTGACGACCGCCTCGACGTTGGGGCGGAACTTTTCGATATACTTGGGCATGAAGACCTTGTTGCCCA
>Ga0105053_10002945_pt1 | contig 26172 bp, 24 predicted proteins | sample BON01_FD_78093 | JGI IMG/M metagenome (GOLD analysis project Ga0105053, IMG submission 78093) | Freshwater microbial communities from Lake Bonney liftoff mats and glacier meltwater in Antarctica - BON-01 | ecosystem: Environmental > Aquatic > Freshwater > Ice > Glacier meltwater | place: Lake...
AAACCTAAGCGTTTCTTCGGTGCGGCCCGTAATATCGAAGGTGCCGGTAGTTTGACTATCATGGGCACGGCTCTGGTCGATACCGGTAGCCGGATGGACGAAATTATCTTCGAGGAATTCAAGGGCACGGGTAATATGGAACTGCACCTCGACCGTGGCCTCGTCGAACGTCGCATCTTTCCGGCGATCAACATCGATCGCTCCGGCACTCGTAAAGAAGAGCTCATTTATCATCCGGACGAATTGGAGAAAATCTATGGTCTGCGTCGCGCGATGCAGGGGCTCGGCCCAATCGAATCCATGGAAATGCTGATCAAGCGTTTACGGAAAACGAAATCCAACGCGGAGTTCCTCTTCACGTTACGTTAAGCATCCACTGCTTTTTGCTATGAATACCTCATCAACCGCGGATGATCTTTTTCTGCGGTTGATGCGTGAAGCTGGGAAGGTCAGCGATGAGCAGTGTCGCGAGGCAGCAGAGCAAGCCGCTGCACCCGAGAACGAACTGACGAGTCCGTATCGGATATTGATAGAGCGTGGATTGATTGATCCTGCGGAAACGGCTCGCGTGCTGGCCGCCAAGTTTGCGTTGAGAACCGTCGAGATCGCGTCGCTGATGATTCCGGCAGAAGTGCTGGCCTTGATCACGCAAGAACAGGCGTTGCGCTATCAGTTGCTTCCGTTGCGGCGCGAGGGAGATGTCCTGCATGTAGCGATGGCAGATCCTTTGGCAACTGAGGGAGTGGATGAGCTGGCGCACTTATTGGGACTTTCAATCGAAGCGGCTATCGCCGCTGAGGATGAGCTGAGTCAAGCCATCACACGGCACTACGGGCGCGAGCATTCCGAATTTGATGAAATCTTGTCGGCCGAGACGGTGGCTCCTCCTCACTCAATGGAACCGGATCAGCAAAGCGAAGCGACTGATGCCGATGGACCGATTATCAAGTTGGTCGAATCGATGATTGCCGATGCGGTGAAGTTACGCGCTTCGGATATTCACGTGGAGCCCCTAGAACGGAGACTGCGGGTGCGTTTCCGCGTCGACGGTGTTTTAGTGGCTGGGCCAACACCGCCTAAGCGTTTACAGGCAGTCATTATTTCGCGCCTCAAAATTATGGCAGGGATCAGTATCGCGGAGAAGAGACTGCCCCAGGACGGACGCATTCAAATCAAAGTAGAGGGGCGTGATCTCGACTTGCGTGTCTCCTCGTTGCCGACATCGCATGGCGAGGGGATCGTGATGCGTATTCTAGATCAGGAGAGTCTGAAATTTGGGCTCGCGGAACTCGGATTTTTTCCAGACGACGAGGCGATTTTCAAAAAGCTCATTTCACAGCCAGACGGCATCTTTCTCGTCACCGGGCCGACGGGTTCAGGAAAGACCACCACACTTTATAGCTGCCTTCATGAGATCAACAGGCCGGATCAAAAGATCATCACCGTAGAGGATCCAGTGGAGTATCAGATGAGCGGGATCAATCAGGTGCCTGTGCGCAACGAAGTAGGCATGACTTTCGCCGCAGCTCTGCGTGCGATGCTACGCCAAGCTCCCAATATTGTGATGGTCGGTGAGATTCGTGATCTCGAGACTGCCGAGATCGCGATTCATGCTTCGCTGACAGGGCACATGGTATTTTCGACCCTGCACACAAATGATGCGCCCGGAGCGGTGACTCGATTGGTCGATATTGGGGTTAAACCCTTTCTAGTTTCGACTTCACTGAGTGGAGTGATGGCGCAGCGATTGGTGCGTAAGGTTTGCCCCGACTGTGCGGCTCCATACGAACCTGACGAACAGCAGATCCGCCAACTCAATATCACGCCTGAGATCGCCGATACGGCCAACTTCCGAAAAGGGAAAGGTTGTCCGTCTTGTCATGGCACTGGCTATCGCGGTCGCATGGGTATTTTTGAGCTTCTGGTGATTGATGATGACCTCAGAATGATGATTCATGGCGGAGTGAGTGTGGCGCGGATTAGGGAGAAAGCACGGATCGCCGGCATGCGCACCCTGCGAGAAGATGGAGTTCGCAAAGTGATCGCTGGTTTGACCACAATCGAGGAAGTCGTTTCCATCACGATTGGTGATTCCAGTTAACCCCACATATTTTCAATCATATGAGCTATGAAATGAACGAACTGCTCGATCTTGTGGTCGATCAAAATGCCTCCGACCTTCACTTACAAGTGGGGCAAGCGCCGACCCTTCGAATCAGCGGTAGTATGATGCCGATCGAGGGTGATGCACTAACACCCGTAGATACCGAGCAATTGATGCTTTCGGTTACTCCGGACAGCAAGGTGCAGGATGCGAAACTTAATGGCGGGGCTGACTTCGGATTCGCGTTTATGGATAAGGCTCGGTTCCGCGTCAGTGTGCTTAAATCGAAGGGTAATTATGGCATGGTGCTGCGACAGATTCCGAAAGATCTGTTTGGTCTGCGTGACATCGGTCTGCCGGATAAGCTGAAGGAGTTATTCTACCGCCCGCGCGGTCTGATCTTAGTGACTGGACCGACGGGGTCAGGTAAATCGACCACGCTGGCTTCGATTATTAATTACATCAATGAGCACCGCGATGGGCACATCATCACCATTGAAGATCCCATCGAATATTATCATGAGCATAAACGCTGTTTAGTGACTCAACGTGAGATCGGTTCAGATGTGTCGAATTTTGCCGAGGCAATACGTCGCGCACTGCGTCAGGATCCCGATATCATTCTGGTGGGTGAAATGCGAGATCTGGAAACGATTGAAGCGGCGATCAGTGCCGCGGAAACCGGGCATCTAGTTTTTGGCACGCTGCATACCAACAGTGCGCCGAAGACAATCGACCGGATCGTCGATGCTTTTCCTGCGAATATGAAAGACATGATTCGCACGCAGTTAGCGTCATCGGTGCAAGCTGTGATTTCACAAGTGCTGTGCAAGAAGATCGGTGGCGGGCGCATTGCTGGTTATGAGATCATGCTCAATACGACATCAATTGCCTCCCTGATTCGGGAAAACAAGACCTTCCGCATCACCTCTGATATTCAGACTGGAGCGAAGCTAGGTATGATTACGATGGATACGCATTTAATGAGTCTCGTGAATCGCGAGTTGATCACGCCTGATGAGGCCCTTGAAAAATCACAAGATCCCATCGTGATGCGTGAGAAACTCATCGCGGGCGGCGCGACGCTTAAGGAAGTGTGATCGGAAATCTGCTCTGATGTTCGCCAGTCACAGCCAAGTCATCTACGGGCTGCTTGGGCAGGGCACCGGACGTCTGAATGTCGAGGAACTGTCGTCCGCCTTCCAGGAACACGAGGCGACGGGAAAGACGTTTGCAGATGTGGTGATCGATATGGCGCTGATTGAGCGCAGCGATCTGCTGAACCAGATCGCGTTGCATCTTGGTTGGGAGTATTTGGAAGAGCCCGGTGATCGTGTGCGTCCGGAACTCGTCGCGCTGCTTTCACCCGAACAGGCGCGTAATTATGGGGTTATTCCCGTGAAGGCGGAATCGCAATCGATCTCATTGCTCGCGATCGATCCGTTTAATCAGCAAGTCGTCGATGATCTCGCTTTTGCATTGGGGAAAGAGGTGCGCTTGGTCGTGACTGATCCGGAAAAAGTCGAGGCACTGATTGTGCGCTATTACGGTGAGGATACGACGAGTCTCGAAGATCTGCTTAGCGAGATTTCTCCGGAAGGCTATGTAACCGATCCTGAGGAAATCTCCGAGACCGATATCGAGGCGATGGCGGAGCAAGCGCCCATTATTCGTTTTGTGAATCTCGTTCTAGTGCAAGCAGTCAAAGATCACGCTTCCGATATCCATTTCGAGCCCTTCGAAAAAGAGTTTAAAATACGCTACCGAATCGATGGGGCCCTCTACGAAATGACTCCGCCGCCGAAGGAATTGGCTCTGCCGATCGCGTCGCGTATCAAGGTGTTGGCCAATCTCAATATTGCCGAACGCCGGATCGCTCAGGATGGGCGCATCAAAATTACGCTCGGAGGTCGCGCCGTGGATTTACGGGTCTCCACACTGCCGACTCAGTTTGGAGAAAGTGTCGTGCTTCGCGTGCTCGATCAATCTGCCGTGCAACTCGATCTCGACCAACTTGGGCTACCCGACGATATCGCGAAGGGTATTTCAGAAATCGTGCGACGGCCCAATGGAATCTTTGTCGTGACTGGGCCGACTGGCTCCGGTAAGACGACAACGCTTTACAGCGGACTGCGGGAAATCAATACGCCGGAGGTGAAAATTCTTACCGCTGAAGATCCGGTGGAATACGAGATCGATGGAATCATGCAAGTGCCAGTGCGATCCGAGATTGGCCTGACTTTTGCCGCCGCCTTGCGCTCTTTCTTACGACAAGATCCCGATGTAATCATGGTCGGCGAGATACGTGACAGGGAAACTGCACAGGTATCGATCCAGGCATCGTTAACCGGCCATCTGGTTCTCTCGACCTTGCATACCAATGATGCTCCGGGAGCTATCACGAGACTTATTGATATGGGCGTGGAACCGTTTCTGATCTCATCAACATTAGAGGCGGTTTTAGCGCAACGTTTGGTGCGACGAATTTGTCTGCAATGTCGCACCGCGTATCAACCTAGTGATGAACTCCTCCAACGCGCGGGCATCGAGAGACGTTCCGTGGGGGAGCGCTCATTTTATCACGGGACCGGGTGTGATCACTGCCATCAAACCGGTTACCACGGTCGGCGTGGGATATTCGAATGGTTGCGGATGACTGATTCTATTCGCGAGCTCGTGTTGGAGCGTGCTCCGACGCTCGAACTCCGACAGGCGGCGATTACGCTTGGAATGCGCACGCTCCGCGAGGATGGCATGCGGGCGGTTTTAGACGGTGAAACCACGGTGGAAGAAATCTTAAAATACACCTGAGATGCCCGGATTCAACTACAGTGCCATTGATCAAAAAAGCGGACGCGAGCTCACTGGGGTAGTCGAAGGGCCAACGATGGAGGCGGTGATCACGGTTTTGAAGGGCCGCGGTCTGGCCCCGTTGGATATCACCCCGATGAAACACGAGGTGAGTGTGCCCCCAGCGAGCACGATTTTTGCGCCTGAGAAAAAACGGACTCCAAAAACGAAACGTGCGAGCAAATCCATTTCCTTTGGACGCATTCTAAGCGCGAAGGAGCTTTCGGTATTTACGCGTCAGATCGGTTCACTGATTCGAGCGGGTATGCCTTTGCTCCGTAGTCTCGAAGTGTTAGCGCGGCAGGAAAAGAATGCGTTGTTTCGCGACGTGTTGGAAACGATGGCCGAGACCATTCGTTCGGGCGGCACTTTCTCGCAAGCACTTCAGCAGCATCCTAAACTGTTTGATCGGCTCTACGTGAATATGATCAAAGCCGGTGAGGCGGGAGGAGTGCTCGATGTGGTGCTTGATCGACTGGCTCAATTTCTCGAGAAATCGGTGCGCGTGCGAGGAAAGATCAAATCAGCGATGACGTATCCGCTGATCATCATCATCGTGGCGACGGGGATCGTGGCGGCATTGATGGTTTTCGTCGTGCCGAAGTTTGAGACTATCTTTGCGACTTCACTCAAGGGGCAGTCTTTGCCGGCACTTACTCAGGCGGTGATTGGCGTGAGCGGCTTTTTGAAGAATAACATTATCGGCTCGATCGGCATCGTGGTGGCCGTTTTTTTTGGAATCAAGCTGCTGGCGAGAACCAGAATTGGGATCAACTTTTTGCATCGATGGCAACTGCGCGTGCCGGTGATGGGCGATCTGTTATTGAAAACTGCGATCGCACGATTCACGCGCACTTTCGGGACATTGCTGTCCAGTGGGGTGCCTATCCTAGAGGCGCTGCGCATCACTGGGGATACCAGTGGGAATACGCACGTGGCCGCGGCGATCGCGGTGGTGCATGATCGCGTGAAAGAGGGCGATGGGGTGGCGGGTCCATTGCGAGGCACCGGAGTGTTTCCTGATATGGTGCCGAGTATGATCGAAGTGGGTGAGGAAACCGGTGATCTGCCGGGGATGCTCACACGAGTAGCGGATGGCTACGATGAAGAGGTAGATAATTCTGTGAACGCGCTCACGGCTTTGATCGAACCGTTGATGATCGTCGTGATGGCCGTGATGGTGGGCACGATCGTGATCGCATTATTCCTGCCGATCGTGCGGATCATTCAGACTCTGGGCTAACCGTTTTACTGTTCCGATATGGGTTTTATCAGGAGTGGGGAATTGAGTCCCAGATGGCGTTCGGTGAATTCCGAAGAACCATCCGATTGGCGTAACAGGCGCTGCACCATCCCCATTTTTGCATCGAGATTATCGATCATGGAAACAAAGACTGCCTCGGGAGTTGCGGCCCAAACGGCAGCACCCCAAGCGGGTTCACCTTGATGGCTCAGCACGATATGTTCGAGGCGCTCTAGTCGATCCGCATCTAGTTTGGCTTTCAGCCCGGCCTTCCGCACGAGTTGATATCCGAGCACGACGTGCCCCTGCAGAATACCTCGACGGCTACGTTTGCTGGCCAGCGAGCCTTCGTATTCGATGACTTTTCCCGTGTCGTGCACAAGGATGCCGGCCATCGCCAGATCGGCATCGACTTGTGGATAGAGAGGCAGGAGGGCGTGGCAGGCGCGAGCCATGTGAATGGTGTGCTCTAGCAATCCATGGCGATACGCGTGGTGCATGGCGACTGCGGCAGGGGTCCACTTGAAAGAATCTCCGATATCCTCAAACACGGAACGCACCGTCATGCGCAACTCATCGTGTTTGATTGCGTCGATAAACGTGTTAAATTCGGTCCAAAGTTCGTCGGCATTTTCCGGAGCTGTTTCTACGAGATTTTCAATCGCATCGGGTTGCGCCACCATCTCTTCCTCGGTTACGACCACGACTCGGGTCGCGCGTGGTGAAAAACGATCTTGATAGAAATCGACCTTTCCTTCGAAACGAACAACCCCGCCTTCACCTGCTTCCTTGAGCGCTAGAAAAGCCGGACTGTCGCCGAAAATGGTGCAGGTGAAAGATCCGCCTCGATCCCCCAGTTCAATGCTGAGAAAGGGGTTGCCGTTGGAGGCAGTTTTGGGGTTGAGCCGTTTAACAACCAAGAGGCTGGCGAACTCGCGACTGCGATCTGCAGTGGTGAACTGCTTTAGGTCTGAGACGGGAAGGAGAGGGAGATCAGCCATGAGCTTTGACGAGTTGAGTATAAGCCTTGAAGAACGGATGCTGCACGGTTTTGAGCATGGCGTAAAACACTGTTTCAACCGGGAGCACTTCCGCCCCTTGATTACGTAGCGCGGCGAGGCAGTGCTTGGCATCTTCGGAACGACGCGCGCTGATCGCATCGCTGAGAATTGTTACCTGATAATTGGCCCGCAGCGCGGCGAGGGCGGTTTGATAGATGCATACGGGCGTCTCCAATCCGCAGATGATAATTCTCTTTGGGGAGTAAGCTGCGATCGAGTCGCTAACTGACTCATTCCCGAATGCGGAAAACGCATCCTTGGAAAAGACTTTCGCCTCTGGGGCCAGCGCGAGTAATTCAGGGGAGGTCGCGCCGAGTTTGGCTGGCACTTGTTCGGTGAACAGAATCGGTAAATGCAGCCCTTGCGCAGCCCCGATGGTGAGAGAGGCGCGACGAATCAGAGATTCGGGGTCGTTCATCATTCGGATAAAGACTGGTTGCAGATCAACGCAGAGAAGCACAGTCGGAGTATTCATGGATAGTAGCGTTGGTGAGCGTAGACCTGCATAATATGTTTTTCTGGAAGAATGTAGGCCGTGAGCTTTCCGCCCATCGCGCAGGCGGTATCAAGACCGAGCGACCAATCGCGCTTGTAAACCTCAGCCCGGGGGGTGTGCCCATAGATTACGAAGGGTGGCCCATTCCAGAAATCAGCCCAAGGCAGTGCATCAGGTGCTTCGCGTCGCTTCCGAGGGACGCCGTCTTTGTCGATGGACTGAATGCGCGTGATGATTTCGAGGGGCTGTTTTTTCCAACTGCCTTTCGGTAAAAAGCCTCCGTGCACGAAGACGGTGTTCAATTCAGGCTCTTCGTGCGTGAGTTTCATTTCCTCGAGATAATGCCAGTCCTTGGGGCGCATCTTTTGGTAAGTGAGCAAATCATTGGGCCGGAGACCTGACGGATCTCGGCGCCGATAAGCTTTTAGCAGTCGATCCTCATGATTCCCTAGCAGCGCGATGGCATTGTTCTCTCGGGCCAGGTCGAGCACCTTCATGGAATCGGGACCGCGATTCACGAGATCGCCCAGCAGGATGAGACGATCAGCCGGTTTTAGCTGCAGGAGAGTCAGCAATTCAGAGAATTCCTGATGGCAGCCGTGGATGTCGCCTATGGCAATGATGCGTCCGGTCATATGAGTGGTGAATTTGCTAGCCTCCGCGTGGAGTGGAAGTAAACAAGAAAGCCAATGGAAATGAATCTGCAGCCTTTGGCCACTACGTGTTTTGTTTCAGGTGATCCCTTTAGCGAGGGGGAACGTGTGGTGAGTCATTTAATGCGGACTGAATCCATGGAAATTATGCGCTACGATGTGCTTGAGATCCAACTAAGTGAATTCCAGGCCGAGGGCACTTTGGTTTGCAGTTGGGTGAAACCCTACAAGGCCCGAGAGAAGAATGAAAATCCTGAGCGTGAGCTTAAACTCACGGCAGAGAACTTGTTCGTTACTTTGGCTGATCCCAACAATGAGCCGAGCGAGGAAAATACCCGTCTGGTGCAATTTCTCGCGTTGATGCTGGAACGTAAAAGACTGCTCCGTCCGAAAGGACTCAACGCCACGCGGGATAAAACGATTTATGAGCATGCTAAGAGCAAGGAGCGTTACGAAGTGGAGGTTGGTGATTTCGACCCTGCGTTCTTTATCGCCGTGCAAGAGCAGTTGAGCGTGCTCGTCGGGGCTCCCCCGAAAGAAACTCCCGAGGTTAAAGAAATACCGAAAAAAGAACCTGAAGCGTAACCTTTAGGGTAAGGTTAGCGTCATAGTGATTAACGGCTCGTCATGGGCTCGATAACACTCTGTAGTATTAGAACCGAATAAGGGATATTGCACACAAAATGGTCACTATAAGATAATGATGAGTTATTCCGATATCGCACCCAATGACGATTCTTACCAGTTGCTGAACCGTTGTTCACCCAGGGCTCGTGAGGCCGCTTTCCGCTACCGCGAGAATCAAGAGCCTCAAGAAGTGAAGACGATTGTCAGCGAAGTCATTTCGCACTATGTATCCGAGGAGCAATTGCCTTCGATGAAGCAGCGCTCAGGGCGAATCAGGCTACGCGAAGATCTGGGTTTGGATTCGCTCAGTATGATCGAAATCTGTATGACGCTCGAGGAGGTATTTGGAATCACGCTGACCGAGTCGGAACTGCGTGATCTTCAAACCGTGGGAGACGTGAATCGTTTCACGACGAGGCGCTTGTCATCCTAATCGGCAAGTCGCGGTTTGCGAGAAACTCTTTGGCTTCGGGGATGGTATGCGTGCCGTAGTGAAAGAGGCTCGCCACGATCACGGCGCTGGCATTCCCGCGCTTCAGAACGTCTTCTAAGTCTTCCAATGAACCGGCACCGCCGGAAGCGATCACTGGCACTTCGACCGCATCGCTGACCGAGCGGGTCAGTTCGATATCGTAGCCGACCTTCGTGCCATCGCGATCCATGCTCGTAAGCAGGATTTCGCCAGCTCCGAGACTCACTACCCGTTTAGCCCACTCGACAGCATCTAGCTCAGTGGGATTGCGACCACCGTGAGTGTAAACTCTCCACGATTTGCCATCCGGCTCACGTTTGGCGTCGATGGCGACGACGATACATTGGTTGCCAAACTTGCGGGCGGCTTCACGCACGAACTCTGGGTTTTTGATCGCAGCAGTATTCAACGAAACCTTATCCGCTCCTGCATTGAGCATCGTGCGAATATCATCAACCGAGCGGAGTCCGCCGCCCACGGTGAGTGGCATAAAGCACTGTTCGGCGGTCTCGCGCACGACGTCGTGCATGATACCGCGACCTTCACTGGAGGCGGTGATATCGAGGAAGACGATTTCGTCGGCACCTTGCGCATCGTAGGCCTTGGCCATTTCGACGGGATCGCCGACGTTGTTGAGTTCGCCGGCCTCGGCTTTACCAAACTGCACACCACGGGTGACTTTGCCGTTGTGAACGTCGAAACAGGGAATGATGCGTCGTGAAAGCATTTTTTATAGTGCGCGTGATAAAGTAAAAGCGCCGACAGGTTTAACCCGGTCGGCGCTTGAAAGGGAAGACTGAGATTCAGGAAATCAGCTGTCGATCTTGATGATATCAGGATCGTAGCTCACTGTCAGTCGGTAAATTTGACCGGGGCGCATGATCAGCGGATGATCGCGCACCAAGTGCTGGATGTAGTGAACCTTGCCGTAATTCGTGCGATAAGTCGGATCGTTGCTCACAACTTCGGTTTCCAGCCAGTTGGCTTGGAAATCGTCCTTCACAACGGTGCAGCGATGTCCTTCAGGGCCAAGCGCGATTGAACCATCAACGTGGTATTGTGAATGAGGTGCTGCGATCGCGAGTGCGAAGCGGAACTTATCCATCGAAACTTGCTGCTTCACGGTGTAGGCGAATTCACAGGTAATTTTCTTACCAGTGAAATTCCACTGCACCTTCACGCTACCCAATCCCTTGAGGATCTTTTCATCGGTGCTGATCAATTCGGGTTGCTCATAGCGGAAGAAGAAACTGTTGCGCAGGCCAAGACCGGTGACGCAGTTCTTCCCGTAGAAAGCGGGAATCGTAGCCTGGTCACCAAAGGTCAGCTCAGGGAGCATGATGGGAAGGTAAACATTGTTCGGCCAATCGAAGACGCCCGGGCAATGCGGAAATGGCAGTCCATCGCTGGTCAAGGTGTTGCCGCAACTGATGAGAGGCACCTGAGTGTGAATACCGCTTTCGGCGTCACGATAAAGGAAAACACCTTGTTCTTTACGGGAGCTCTTGTCGAAGATCACGAAACGTCCACTGCGGGCAGGGACATCGATCGGCGGTTGATTGGCGGGCATGTGCACCGTCTTGGCCAGACGCGACCACTGGCACAGATAGCGCGCGGCATCGAAATTCGCCATGCGTGTCGTGTGAGCATCGTAGGCAGTCCGTTCGTTATCACGAAGATCGAGGAAGCCATGCTCCTGATCGAGATAGGTCTCGTAGAAGTAAAGGAAGAGGCGACGAAGGATGTCGAAATACTTGGCTTTTTGAGCATCAGGGATCCAGCCGTCGCGAAGTCCCTGCAAAATGAGACTCACGCAATGCATCTGACCATAGGCACCAGCGGCACGTCCAAAGGCCCAACCCAAACCATCCGCGCGGACGAGATCGGGCATCATCTTGATGTATTTCTCAGCGTAAGTGCGCAGGGTCGGCAACTTGCGATCACGCACGCCGCTATTGGCATGCAACTGCAGGGCAGAGCGCACAAAGACAAACGACATCACGCCGTAGAGATTGAAGTTTCCGCCTAAACCTTCGGTGGAATCGTCAAAGAAACCAGTGGAGCTGGTTTGGTCGATGCGTTCGACCATGCGTTCGATGAGGCGCGAGGTCTCATCTTTCTTGGAAAGTCCGAGGCTGAAACGCGCTACGGCCTTGGCGATGTTGAACGCCTGCCAGTGGTTGTCGTAGTCGCTACGATGGAGCAGCTGCTTTTCGATGCGCTCCTTAGTTTCGTCGACGAGACGTTCCCAAACAGGGTTACGCTCCTTCGAAGGGCCAAATGCGAGCAATCCCAGTGCTGCATATGCGAGGCCATTTTCTGCCTCAGGCTCGGTAAACATCTGCGCGGTGATGCAACGTGCTGCAAGATCGATCAGATCGTGACCATCAAGTGTGCTTTCTCCGGTCGCGCGGTAAAATTCACCGAGGGCGAATGCAATGTGGCCGGGCTCATCGGGACGAGATTGTTCACCATCCACCGGGGAGATAGTGCCGTTGGGCTGGATGGAATCTATATTGTGGCTCAACATGGATCGGGCCATGTCGAGGCACTGCTCGGAAAAACTATGCATTCGTGTTTGTTTTGACTATCGGGAGACGGCGGTTGCCGCGTGTGAATGGTGAGTTTGCTTCGCTCGATACCGAATCGGCAAGAGTGAAAGCTACTGGGAGATAAGTTTTAGGAACTCGTCGTTGGTCTTGGTTTTCGAAAGACGTGCGATCATCGTTTCGGTGGCTTCCTCGATTTTCTGCTGCACGAGAGCGCGACGGAAGAAATGGATGCTTTCGAGGGTCTTTTCATCGATTAGGAGTTCTTCGCGACGCGTGCCGGAAGAAGCGACATTGATTGCCGGCCAGAGGCGCATCTCGGCAGCTTTCCGATCGAGCACGAGCTCCATGTTACCAGTGCCCTTAAATTCTTGGAAAATCACGTCATCCATCCGGCTACCGGTTTCGACGAGAACAGAGGCTACAATCGTGAGACTGCCGGCTTCTTCGGTCTTCCGGGCAGCGGCGAAGAGTTGACGCGGCCTTTCGAGCGCGCGGACATCCAAACCACCAGAGCCAGTGCGGCCGGAGTTATTCAACGTATTATGAGCGCGAGAGAGACGGGTGATCGAATCGACGAATAGCACGACATCGCGGCCGCATTCGACGAGACGCTTGGCACGCTCGATGCAGAGATCGGCGATGCGGATGTGGTTCTCGATTTGCTCATCATTAGAAGAGGCCCAGACCTCCGCAGGAACGCTGCGGCGGAAGTCGGTGACTTCCTCAGGGCGCTCGTCCACGAGCAGAATCATCACATGGCACTCAGGATTGTTTTCCAATACACCGACCGCCATATCGCGGAGGAGGGTGGTCTTACCAGTGCGGGGAGGTGCGACGATCAAGCCACGCGTGCCTTTACCGACCGGACAAAATAGATCGACGGCGCGCGTTGTCATCCGGCCATCCTTAGATTCGAGCTTCAACATTTGCTCGGGCGAAATCGTGGTGAGTGACGTAAAATCGAGCTTCGAGCGACGCTCTTCCATCGGCACGCCGTCAATCGTTTCGATAAACTTCATCTTTGGATTGGGGAAGCGACCTTCGGCCGGAAAAGCCGTGCCGCCGATGGCGCTACCGGCTTGCAGTTTGAATCGCCGAATCAGCTCCTTGGGCACGAAGACATCAGTCGGGCGGCGTTTGCCGCACTTCGCCATATCGAGAAGCTGGCCATTGCCGCCACGCTTCTTGTCAATATCGAGGATGCCCTCGACTTGAATTAGGTTTTCCGCCGGTGCACGTTCGGTGGACGTAGGGGCCGCTTCAGCGGTGTTGCCCTTAGTCTCATCGTTTGTTACGACGGGTTTATCCGCAGATGCGGATGGAGATTTCTTAGCCATACAGAAATTTTTAGTGTCTAAAACACGACCGACGCTTGACGCTGTAAACTCGCAGCGGGATAAAAAAGCGTTCGCGTTTCTTAACCCTTAACCCGCCACATATTGTGCCAGATCAAACGATTACTTCAGTTTCCCGAGAGAGTCGGGTATTCAAGCCTTCAGCCGAATTCAAAGCCCAAGCAAACCTTGGGAGTGAAGCCACTTACAAGAGACTCTATAAAGAATCTGTCAACTCTCCAGAAAAATTCTGGAGCCGACAGGCCAAAGAATTACTAGAATGGCGCAAGCCTTTCAAAAAAGTCCTCGATTGGAAGGTCCCCCACGCTAAGTGGTTTGGCGGAGGCACTCTGAATGTTTCTGAAAACTGCCTCGACCGTCATTTAGGCACACCGCGTGAGAATAAAGCGGCCATCATTTTCGAAGGTGAACCCGGCGATATCCAGACGCTTACGTATAAGCAACTGCATCGCGAGGTCTGTAAATTCGCCAACGGCCTCCAGGCTATCGGCATGAAGAAGGGCGATCGTGCTGCGATCTACATGCCCATGGTGCCGGAAGCCGCGATTGCGATGCTGGCCTGCGCACGTATTGGTGTTATACATACGGTAATTTTCGGCGGCTACAGCGCTGAATCGATTAAGGACCGCGTCAATGATTGCCAAGCCAAACTCATCATCACATCCGATGGTGGCTGGCGTCGTGGCAAGGTGATCGAACTCAAGGCCACGGTGGATGCGGCTCTCAAGAAGGGCGTGAAATGTGTTGAGCACGTGATTGTGCACCAACGCACGAGCAACAAGGTCACGATGAAGAAGAAGCGCGACCTCTGGTGGCACGATGTCATGGCCGCCGCTTCTGCCGAACATAAGCCCAAAGCCTTCCCCAGCGAAAATCCGCTTTTCGTTCTCTATACTAGTGGTTCGACCGGCAAACCCAAGGGCGTGCTTCACACCAGTGCGGGTTACCTCCTCGGCACGACGATCACAAGCAAGTATGTTTTCGACCTTAAGGAGACGGATATTTATTGGTGCACCGCCGACATCGGCTGGATCACCGGACACAGTTATGTTGTTTACGGCCCACTCTCCAATGGCGCGACCGTGCTGATGTATGAGGGTGCTCCTAATCATCCTGAGCCAGACCGCTTCTGGGATATTATCGACCGCCACGGGGTTACCATTTTCTACACCGCGCCAACTGCCATCCGCGCCTTCATGCGCTGGGGCGATGATTACGTTAAGAAATACAGTCTCAAGTCCCTGCGTCTGCTCGGTTCTGTCGGTGAGCCGATCAATCCCGAAGCATGGATGTGGTATCACAAGATGATCGGTAAGAAACGTTGTCCCATCGTGGACACGTGGTGGCAGACCGAAACCGGTGCGATCATGGTCACGCCTCTTCCCGGCGTTACCCCAGCCAAGCCCGGATCTTGTGCAGTGCCATTCTTCGGTGTCGTGCCCAAGATACTCGACGAAACCGGCAAGGAGGTTCCGAAGGGTGAAGGCGGCAAGCTGTTCCTTACGCAACCTTGGCCATCGATGCTCCGCACGCTTTGGGGCGATGATGATCGCTTTAAGAAACAATACTGGAGCGAGATCAAGGGCCTCTACTTCTGTGGAGATGGCGCTCGATTCGATGAAGACGGCTACCTTTGGGTAGTCGGCCGGATCGATGACGTGCTCAATGTTTCCGGACACCGCATCGGCACCGCCGAAGTGGAAAGCGTGCTCGTGGCGCATCCGAAGGTTGCTGAGGCCGCTGTGGTGGGACGTCCTGATGCAATGAAGGGCTCCGCACTCGTTTGCTTCGTTACCTTGAAGTCGGATAAAGCAGCGTCTGAAGACTTGAAACAGGCGCTCCGCGTTCATGTGGCCAAGGAGATCGGCGCGTTTGCTCGACCTGATTCGATTCGATTCGCTCCGGCTCTGCCCAAAACCCGCTCCGGCAAGATAATGCGCCGTATCCTCAAGGATATTGCCGCTGGGGTGGAGGTGAAGGGCGACATCACGACCCTCGAAGATATCAAGGTAGTCGCAGCCCTGCAGGCCGACACCTAAGAGAAGCTAGTTTTTATCACGCCGACCACCGCAGTTTGCATTTGCTGCGTGGTCGGCGTTTTTGTTGTCTGTTGCCATGTTCCGTCGGCAACCAGCCAGCGCCTTCACCCTGATCGAGCTCCTCACGGTCATCGCGATCATCGCGATCTTGGTTTCTATTACATTTGGTGTGACACGCGGAGTGAAGCAAAGAGCGGCCGCTCAACAGGCGCGAACAGAACTCGCCGTTATCTCGCAAGCATTGGAAAGCTATCGGCGTCTGTATGGTGACTATCCACAGCTCACGAATGGAGACACCCAGGATGCCCAGAAGGAAGTCCAGTTACTCAAAGCATTGATTGGAAAACGTGGTCCCACGAATGGCACCGTGATTAAGGGGAAGGCATTTTTGGATACCGCCAATTTTTCAGTTGCGGCCGTAGATGAACCAGAAATCCAAATTGATCCTTACAATGCAGCGACTATTGGCGCGGTGCTTATGGATCCATGGGATCGTCCTTATCATTATTACTATTTCAACGAAGCCAATCGCAGGGGGTATCTGCTCTATTCCTCTGGGCCGGATGGCGAAGAGATTGCCCCCGTAGGATTGACGCAGTTAGATGAAGATAAACCTGAAAATGCCGATAACATCTATGCAAACCGCTGACATGCCCCGCCATAAATATGGGTTTACCTTGATTGAACTCCTGACGGTGATCGCAATCATTGGGATTCTCGCGGCGATTCTTATCCCGACATCCAGTGCCGTGCGTGTCTCTGCCAAGAAAGCCAAGACGAAGTTGATCATTACGCAATGGACCACGGCGATGGAGCAATTTAAGCAAGAATACGGCTATTACCCGGCTGTGACGACATCTGATCACTTGCTTGATCCCACCGCGTTTTTTCCAGCGCTGACCGGTCGTGATTACGCAGGGGTGTTGCAAACAGGCAACGAGCTCAACGGTAACAAACGTCGGCTAACTTTTTATTCGGTTTCCGATACCGACCAATTAAAGAACGCGACTGGCGAGCCCGCTAATGGATTGGTTGATGCATTTGATAACAGTGATTTTGTAATCCTCTTCGACACCAATGGAGACGGTTTCATCAAAGGAGCCGAACTCGTGCTCCAATCAGTTCGCTCGGGGAATCTGACGATTGGCTTTGGCGACACCCTGACTCCAGATGAGACGCAATTCCCCACGACGGGGATTCGCGCACCCATTATTATTTACTCCGCGGGCAGGGGCTCGGAGTCGGATGATATCGTTTACAGTTGGAAGTAAATCATGCGCCGTCATCGCCAGAGTGCTTTTACCCTGATCGAGCTCTTGGTTGTCATTGGAGTGATTGCTCTGATGGCGGGGGCGCTGCTGTTTGGGTTAAGTGGAGGAAATTCGAGCGTATCGCTCGGCACTGCTCAAAGCAGCTTGGCTGGCTTGTTGTCAGCGGCGCGGAGTCAGGCGGCAATTGAGGGCCGTGATGTCGCGATCATGATTAACGCTGATCTCAATGACCGAGAGAATTACCTACACACGATGGTTCTCGTGGGAGCCAAAGGTGGAGAGTGGGAGCAAATTGGCGATATGATCTCCCTGCCTAATAATATTTATGTGGTTCCGCCAAGTAGTGTGCCGACTCAGCAAGGCGTCTATTTCGCCAAAGCGGTTTCATCTGCACTGGCGGTGGGCAATAAACTAGAGGGAGTTCCGCAGCTCTCATTGCGTTTTACCTCGTTAGGTAAACCGGATGGGACAAATGGAGCCATCGTGTTTTCCACTGCGGATCGTCAACCCGAGTCGGTTTTGTCGCCGATTCTTTTCAACAACGCCGAGGACGTTCGCGGTGTGATCATCAGCGCTTACGGTGCAGTGACTTTTGTCGATGAAAAGAACGGTTTCTAAAACTCTGGCATTCACGCTGATTGAAGTGGTGGTGGCACTCGGCATCTTTGCGGGTGGTATTATTACCGTGATCGCTCTGATCGGTCCCCTGAATCGTGCAGCCGGCGAGGTGAGCGGAGCCAATGGTGCGGCTGGATTGGGTCCTGCGATCCAAATTGAATTGGAACGGCTGCGCGACGAGATCACGGTTCCGGTTGGTCAGTCACGGCTTGATCAATTGGCTGTGAATATCACAGGAGCTAATCCGGTGCGATTCATCGCCACGAAGGACAGCACTCATATTGTCGATGCAAGTTTTGTTGAAAACGATCCGATCACGGCAACTCCACGTGGGATCGCTCTCAATGACCGCTATTACTATATCCAAGTTTCTCCGCAATCTGCACCGCTGGACTATACGGCAGGTGATGGATTCCTGGCCGTCTCCCTGCTGGTTTCCTGGCCCTATCAAATCGCCATCGGAGATAATCCTGAACAAGCATCCGTCTTAATCCTCAACGCGGCACTCACACCATGAAGATACACTTGTTGCCGACATCTTCTTGGAGAAAAAACAGGAGCCGTCGTGCGTTTACGGTAATCGAGCTGATGGTCGCCGCGGCGATAACCATTGTTCTGGCGGGACTGATGATCACGGTGGTGGTCAATGTGCTCAATGGATGGAATCGCTCCCATGGAGCGATCACGACTGAGAGCGCCGCACGGTTGGTGCTAGATCAATTGTCATCAGATTTGTCGTCCGCGGTTATCCGTCGCGATGGTGGGGTCTGGCTCGCCGCATCGGCCGTAGATAACAACAACACGGTGTCTGGCTGGATTGATGGAGTCCAGAACAGCAAACCTTCATCACTCGATGCCAGTGCTACTCGCGCGGAATTGGCCGACGAATCGTCGCTCGAGAATTCTCGCTTTGGTAAGGCCGGGGTCTGGCTACGTTTGATTACAGCAGCTCCTACCAAGCATAGGAAAGCTAGTGAGCCGGTGGCACCCGTTGCGGTATCCTATCAACTGATTCGGCGAAGACCCAATCCGGCCAATGTGGACTCCGCCGCTCACTATATTTTGTTTCGGACGGAAGTTTCTCCCACAGATACTTTTGCAGGTGGGTATAACTTAACCCCCGGAAGTGAACCCGCTTATCTCACAACTCTGACATCTCCCGATGCGGAGGATATCATCGCGGACAATGTGATCGATTTGGGAGTGTGGTTTTATTCGCGAGATACCAATGGATCGTTGGTTCGGGTCTATCCTTTGGACTCCGCAGGGAGCTATGTCGGATTTCCTAATGCCACCCTGCAAGTTCCCATCGCGGCCGATGTGATGATTCGGGTGCTCACCCCTGAAGGCGCGCGACTTCTCGCTGCCTTTGAAGACGGACTACTGACCACGGGCAATTGGTGGGATATTGCCGAAACCAATTCCCGAGTATTCACTCGTCGGGTGCAAATCCAGTCGAGTCCCCTCTGAACCATGTCGCGTCGGCACAAAAAACAATCGAGGCTGAAAGGTAATCAAGGTTTTGCCCTGATTATCGCCATTACGCTCCTCGCCTTCCTCGTGCTCTTGATCGTTGGTTTGGCTTCGCTGACAAAAATCGAAACCTCCGTTTCCGACAACACCTCGAAACAAGCCCAAGCCCGCCAAAACGCATTGATGGGACTGAATATCGCGTTGGGGCAGTTACAGAAATACGCGGGACTGGACACTCGCGTCACCGCGACTGGGGACTCAATAGCTTCAGCGACGAATCCTCACTACACAGGCGTCTGGTTTACCAGCGAGGCGCCCAGCCCTATACCGAAGACTTGGCTGGTGAGCGGCAATGAAGGTGCCAATCCTTTGGCTGTAACTCCATTAAGTGCATCCGGAGATTCAACGGTGTCTGTAGAATTGGTGGGCCAAAGCACCAGTGATCAATCGGATGCCGTGACCGCTCCATTGGTGAAGATTTATGCTAATGATGTGCCGGGTCAGTCCACCGCCGTGACTATCGGTCACTATGCTTGGTGGGTGGGGGATCAGGGAGTGAAGGCGTCGTTGGGGTTACCTGATCGATTAAATGCGGTAACCTATGCCCCTTGGGATTCAGTCGTGCGGCGAAATCGTGTCCGATTACAATTAGCCAGCACTCCAAATAATTTTTCTGCTAGTCAGGGTTTTGATCCACGGGATATTTCTGATGATCGATTGAGGTCTGTCCTCGATTACGACCAACTTTCGCTAGTGGTGAATGGGAACGATGAGGCTTTGCGGCAATACCTGCATGATAAGTGGTTCGATTTTACGGATGTCTCAATGTCGGTTTTGTCTGATCCTCAAACTGGTGACTTGATGAAAGATCTGTCGGTTGCTCCAGCAAATTTGGGGGCGGCATTCGTCAAATACTCGGATTACACTTCATATATGGAATCCCCGAACGATGGGGCAGGAGCCGTGCCGTCTATTTCTGATGGGGACTCTCCTCGTCGACGTTATCAAATGGTAGGGCCGATTAGTGGCGCAGATGATACTAGTGCGATTAGAACGACATTTTCGGTGGCTCCAGTTATAGCCGATTTCTTGCTTCAGTTTGGACTCGAACGACCTGCGGCCAATGAGGTTAATGTTAAAGCACGCATTTATGTTGGCCTATGGAATCCATATTCGTCGGGCTTAATTCCACCGAATTCGTCAGCTTCGTTGGTGTTGGAGGTATCGGGATTACCCACAATCACGCCTTCCAATTCTAGCGGAGAGACAGGAACTCCCATTGATCTTCAGACGAATGCCCCTGATTTAATTCGCGATGGAAATGTATTGAGTTTCAACTTGGCCTTCGACCCTTCGGTGTCATCCGGCTCTGATAGTGATAAGGCGTCTTGGTTGCCGGGACGGTATTATTTTTGGACAACACAAACGGGATCGGATGCCTCTAGAGACCTCAGATTTTACAGCAAAAATCTCAATGCGTCGGGATGGGATTATGCGCCTACATCACTCCTAGGAAATAAAACAGATAAAGTAATTGGAGTGAGTGCTCCAGAAGCTGAGAATATAGTCGTTACGCTCAAGCAGGGTGATGTGATCTTAACCAGTTACACCTTGCCTCCTTACTATGAGGTTGAGCAAACGCCATCTTCAAGTGCCTCTTGGCGGATGGGCTACAGCTTTAGGATTTTTCAACCATCTGCGCTGGATGCCTCACGGGAATGGCTTTCTCAATACGACCCCCGCTCTTCACCGATTCCGACTAATGCGTTTGAGGGGTTTAATCCAATCCTCGATGCTAATGACCCCAGCGCATACATTAGCAGCGGAGCTCCGACAACTTCGTCTGGACTGGATCAGTTTCTTATTTTTCGCACCGGAGGCTCCTCAACGTCTGCGGTATCGTCTAACAATGATGTGCCTTTATTTGAGCTACCTAGATCTCCGATATTGTCGGTAGGCGAATTGCAGCATTTGCAGGTGGCAAGCGGCCGCCCTTTTTCGATCGGAAATTCGTGGGGTGGTGAAGCAAATTTGGTGTTTGATGGCTATTTCTTTTCAGGCCTCGCCAGTTCAGCAGACAAACCCGATATGCAGAAAGGTGAACCATTGCCAAATTGGAATTTAATACCTGTGCGCAGCGGCAGTGTGTCAGATCCGGTTACGATTACGACGCTCCTTGATGGCACAGCTAACGAAGGATATACTTCGCGTTATTTGCTCCAAGCCGGTGGCTTCAATGTGAATTCGATCCGTCCGCAGGCATGGCGAGCGATCCTGTCTGGTTTACGAGTGAAATCTGATGAAGCGTTTCAAGTTGCTAAAATCGATAATGCCACTGGAAGCCAAGATGGCTCTAACCTAGAATCTGTGACATTTGATCAGAATACAGCTGAATTGGGTCCAGGTCACGAACAGGGTGTATTTGCAAGGTTCCCGCAGTCCGCGCAAGAGGTCTACTCTGCCGATGGTGACGTTCACGCACAGCTACTTGATACCGAAAGTTTTAGGCTCGGAGTCCGTGGTGTCAATTCGTCCATTTCTAATATCAACAGTGCGCACAACTATCACTATATGACGACAGTGCAATTGGACGTGTTGTCATCAGAAATTGCTCAATCGATCTCTAAGAGACAGAGTTCCAAAGGACCGTATCATTCTTTGAAAGAGTTTTTAACCGAAACGGTAAATTCAAGTGGCCAGAGTGCGCTTGAAGAGGCGATTGCTAAGGCTGGGGTCAACGCAGATGAAATCGCGGACTCTGTTGCTAAGGTTAACGCATCGACTGGGTTATTCAGCGCACCTGGATTCTCTTCATCAACACTGACACAAGCTGATCTCATATCGGGGATCGCGCCATATCTGAAAGTTCGGTCGGATACGTTTATCATTCGGACTTACGGAGATACTTCAGTTCCGGGGATAGATGAGGTCAAAAGCCAAGTTTGGCTTGAAGCCAAAGTTCAGCGGGTGCCGGAGACGTTCAATGTGGATGATAATCTCGTCCATCCGAATTCGACTGGTCACGGGCGTAAATTAAAAATTATCTCAATTCGATGGCTTTCACATTCAGATATCTAGCATGTTTCGCCCTGTGCTTTGCGTGTGCCTCTCTGGCGCAGACGGAGGATACCAAAGAGCCGATTGTCAGCATGCAATTCAGGGTATTTGGATCGGTGCCAATTTCAGGATTAGCCTTCGGTGAGCCGGGAAGCAGCGCATTGCAGTCCATCAAATTTCATCGGGCACAATTATCGAAAACCTATCACTATAAAGGCCCACGGACACTGGAGTTTATCAAGGGCGGCAATACTGAGTCAGCGATCGCAGCATTTGAATTCAACGAGACGAATAATCGTTGGCTGTTATTTTTTATCCCAAGTTTGGATCAGAACAATCAGGGTATAAGCCGGTATCAAATTCTGGGTCTGGCGGATGATTTTGAGAAAATACCATTGGGTAGTTATGTTTTCCTGAATCTATCAGAACACGACTACCAAGCAGAATACTCGGGGAAAGTTTTGAGCCTGCCACGAGGCTTAAGCCGATCCTATACTGCAAGTGGAGATTCCTTTCTCGGATTAACCTATATCTCCAGCGGACATAAAATTGAGGTGGGCGGCGTGAACTTTGGCCTGACCCCCGATGCCCGTGCGATTATCCTCATTTCCCCCCCCTCAAGAAAGACGAGCCTGCAGCCACTGTTGCGTGTGATTATAGATGAATCGAAGCCGGACCCCAAAAAACGATAACCAGACGTGGATGACTGATTTATTCTAAGAAGAGGTGCTTCATCTTTCATCTTGGTGGAATATCCGTCTAAGTCTCGGGAGCTGAGATTGATAGGTATGACTGCGCCTGAGCCTTTGGCTCAGGCAGGATAGCAGCGGGGGTGGGACATAGGCTGTCCCAGAAAAATAAAGGTGAATTCAGGTTTTCAGATTTTCCGCTCTGGACATGGTCGATGTCATGCCCCTTCGGACGTTAGCTGTGGATTTCAACTCGTTTTTCGCTTCCTGCGAACAACAAGAAAATCCGCGCCTAAGAGGCAAGCCCGTGGCCGTTTTGCCGGTAATGACGGACAGCTCCTGTGTGATTGCAGCCAGCTACGCGGCCAAGGCGCGCGGCGTAAAAACCGGCACCGGAGTCCGAGAGGCCCGGAAGCTGTGCCCGGAGATCGAATTGGTGGAATCGCGGCCGGAGGTTTATATCGATTATCATCATCGTCTGATCGAGGTGATCAAATCGTGCATCCACATCACCGCGGTCAAATCGATCGATGAGATGGAGTGTGATCTCACCAAGACGTTTGCGCCCCGCGCCAAAGCGCTGTCGGTGGCGCACCAGATCAAGCATCGGATCAAAAGTAAGATCGGCGCCAGCATGACCAGCTCCATCGGAATCGCGCCCAACTGGATGCTGGCGAAACTGGCCACGAATATGCAGAAGCCCGATGGGTTAGTGGTCGTGGAGCAGGAGGAACTGCCGCAGCGACTACTCGGACTGAAGATCGATGATTTCAACGGGATCGGCGATCGGATGAAGGCGCGGCTGGAGGAGAGGGGGATCGATTCCGTGGAGCGCTTGTATGGCGCCACGCGCGGTCAATTGCGGGGGATCTGGGGCGGCGTGGAGGGAGAGCGCATGTATGCGCGTTTGCGGGGCGAGGTAGTGCCACTACAGATGCAAAAACACAAGACCGTGGGACATTCTCATGTGTTGCCGCCTAAGTTGAGAACCACCGCGCAGGCCGATGCGGTGCTCCACCGGTTGATGCAAAAAGCCGCGATGCGCCTGCGCAATATCGCGCACTACGCCGGGGCGATGACGGCGTATATTTCGTATCTTGACGGGCAAAGTTGGAGCGAAGAGATCCGGTTTGCCGAAACTCAGGATTCACTGCGGCTCACGCTCGCACTCAACCAGCTTCTGCTAAAACGTCCGACGATCCGTCAGAGGCCGGCTCAGGTCAGTATTACCCTGATTCGTCTACTCCCGATGACTAGCTTCACACCGGATCTGTTTGAGCAACCCACCCAAGAAGCCCGCGAGCGACTCAACCACGCCATGGATACGCTCAATCACACCTTTGGAAACGGCAGTGTCTTCCTGGGCGGAGCCTTCGGCGTGACCGACAATGCGCCCATGCGAATATCATTCACCTGCATCCCTCAACCCGAATTGGAGGAAATCGACTCTTCACGGAAAGGAAGACTGCGACCGAAAAAGCCGGACCAGTAAAGTCGCGATAGATATTTACTTCAGCGGCCGTGGAGTGCTTGGGCTTATCGATTTTTCAGATAAGCTTTTATTTCGTCGTGGGTGCCGGCGAATGTGAAAACCAAACGGTCATCCTGACGATAAAAGAGAATGCGCAGATCCAGACCGGCGCGGCATTCGTAGAGATTTGTCCCTAGACGCCTGATACCCCTTCCTGAATGCAGGTGAGGGTGTCCAAAATACGTGGCGGTGGCCTGCATGGCCGAGTAAACCGACCGTTGTAGCATTTCGTCTCGGCCGCGCAGGGAGCGGAGCAGAGAGGAATCGAATTCAGGTTTCAATTTGCTTCCTGAATTGATCGAAATCCGAAGGGACGGAATGGACTGACCCGCTCTTGCGGGCTCGTTTGACGGAGCGGCCAATACGTTCTTCGGCGACATCCACTTCGGGTTCGGTCAAGCCGTATTCACTGGCAGCATAGGCGTAGCCGGTTTCATGGACGGCAAAAGGCAACCCGCGATGGGAGACGATCTGGGCGTAGAGCATGTTGATAGCATCCGCCGGTTTGAGTCCCAGATTTTTCAGGATAGTTTCAGCGGCGAGGGCGCGCGCGCTGTCGATCTGGGCTCGGAGAAGTTTGGTCGCCATGGGCTCAAAGTGGCTCAATCGTGCCCTCTGTCAACTGCGGCTAATTGGAACCGCAAATAACCACCACGTGTCGAAATTGCTCTACGAGGAGTATAAATAGCCGCGGCATTAGCCGAGGTTCTTTCAGGATTAAAGCTGATTCTCGAGACTCGTCGCTTCGCCATCACCTATTTCCGTTGGCTGCGACCGGATGATATTTAGAAAAAACTTGTGGCCTTGGGGAAAACATTGTGCCTTTTAGCCCTTCCCTAATTGCCAGGGTAGCTCAGTGGTAGAGCAGAGGACTCATAAGCCTTTGGTCGCGGGTTCAAATCCCGCCCTTGGCACCATTTTCCTTCCCCACCGAACGCCTAAGCTCTGCCGTAGACCAGCCCCGATTTCATCGGAGTTGCTCGCGGTTCAAATCCCGCCTCTCCGCCCCGATAGGTCGGGGGTGGCCCCAATTTTAAAGCGCACTTCTAAGCCGGTGCGCTTTTTTATGCGTCAGCCAATAGATGCTGCAATTCGGCGGCGGGATCTTCGTGATCCTGATCGATTGCGAGCTTCAGTGCGGTTTCGAGCAAGGGGCGGGCGCGAGCTGTTTCTCCGGCGGCGTGATAGATTTTGCCGAGCATGATGCGGGGCATCATCCAATCGGCTTTCTTTTCGACGCAAAAATCGAGGTGCGGAATCGCCTCAGTTTCCCGAGCGGCATCGACCAGTGCTTGGGCCAAACTGAAACGAAAGAGCTCGTTGTCCGGTTTGGTGGCGACGAGTGAGAGAAATTGATCAACGCGAGCGGACATTATTCAGGACTATCGATGTAGAGGAGGACGGCGGTGGCGTTATCGTGGCCGCCGCGTTCGAGGGTGAGGGCGACGATCTGCTGGAGGACACTTTGCGGTTCTTCTTCGCGGCCTTCCGCTAAGAACTTAGCGAGCTCTTCGTCTTCAATCAGGCCGGTAATGCCATCCGTGCAGAATAGGATGCGGTCACCAACTTGCAGTGGGTATTGGTGAAGATCGACTTCCAGCTTATGGGGTTGGCCAATGCAGCGGGTGAGCGCGTTGCGATTAATTTCGTGAAAGTGAACATCTTCGCCGCGCGCGCGGCGTTCGCGGATTTCGTTTTCCACCGAGTGATCGCTAGTCAGTTGCTCAATGGTTTCACCTCGCAAGGCGTAACAGCGGGAATCGCCCACATGCGAAATGTGTAGGGCTTGTCCGATAATCTGGCCGACGCATAAGGTGGTCGCGATACCGGTGGAGGGGCTTAGCTGTTTCCCCAGTGCATGCACGGCGTGGCTGGTCTCGCGCACGAGCTTTACCATATCGGGCTCAGGAGGGCTTGCGAGGAGCTGTGAGCGAAGATTTTCGAGGGCCAGCTCAGCGGCTTCGGCCCCCCCGGGGAGACCGCCAACTCCATCGGCGACGCCAAACAGACCTAGTTCTTGATCGTCGATCATTCGATCCTCATTGCGGCGTCGCACGCGCCCGAGGTCAGAAAGGGCTGCG
>Ga0105053_10002946_pt1 | contig 26171 bp, 22 predicted proteins | sample BON01_FD_78093 | JGI IMG/M metagenome (GOLD analysis project Ga0105053, IMG submission 78093) | Freshwater microbial communities from Lake Bonney liftoff mats and glacier meltwater in Antarctica - BON-01 | ecosystem: Environmental > Aquatic > Freshwater > Ice > Glacier meltwater | place: Lake...
GGATGATTTTTTTAATAACTTGCCAACTTGCGGCGGGGAGGTCTGAACTGTATGTTTTGATTCGCATTCATCAATATAGCCAGCCTTCCCGCTTTTTCAAATTAACTCAAACAGCTTCTTAGGCAAAGCGCGGCTCAAAGGCCAGCGTCACCAGGGCGGCTTTGCCGTAGCGTGATACGCCTTCAATCCCTACCTTTTTGGCGTCAACGGCCGGGTCGGTTTCGAGGTAGTCGAGGGCGCTGGCGGCTCCCCAGGCCCAGGCGCGGAGGGCACCCCAGTCGTCGGGTTGGCGGGATTGTCCCTTGTTCACGAGTCCAATAATGCCCCGCGTCAGGCCCGCGCCATTGTCGGCCTGAATGCTAGATGGGTCGATGGTCACGTAGCCCCAACCCGCGGCCAGGAGTTGTTGGGTGGGGGAGGGGTCACCGGCCGGGGGCGGGCCGAAGGTGGGCGTGATGCGCGTAAAGGGCGTATAGGCCGGGTACTGGTCAAAGACCGCTTTCAGTTCGGGATGCTCCTTGATGAGTAATTCTTTCAGGGCATTGTTGATCTGCTCCATGTGGTCGGGGGAGGGCTGGGCGGGGGCCGGGAAGCTGGGTCGCCCAAACATCATCAGCACCGGCACGGGCCCTTTGGCGTTGGCGGGTACCACCACCATCATATTGATGTTAATATCAATCAGCGGGTAGGCGCTGTTGTCCACGTGCCCGATCAGCTGTTTGGCAATCACCGGCGTAAAGCCCACATACTCCCGGTCGGTTATTTTCACCGTCCAGGTTACGTTTGGAATGTTCCTGGGCAAGCGTCCGTACACCTCTCGCCAATCCGATGTTTTTGGACCCTGCAAAAATGGACTACCGGGTGAGCCCACAGTCTCCGGCGGCGAAGTTGGGCTTCAAGAACTTTGTCATGGACAACTTTGGACATACCATGACTCGAATTGCGCCCTTCTGGAAAGAGTTTGAACGACAAACGGTGATTACCATTACGCCCGATCAACGGGGCGGGGCTGTATACTACACCACCGATGGCACCGAACCAACCAGCAAGTCCAAAAAATACACCGGGCCGTTTCCGATTGACCAAAGTACGTTGGTGAAGGCCATCACGGTCAATACCAAAGGGGAGGTTCTCGGGTTTCCGAATGAAACGTTCTACACCGAAGTGGACAAGGTAGTGTATCCCTCGTGGTACCAAACGCTTATTTCGGGTAAGCAAGGCCAAAACATCGCCCGGCAGACCGTCCGCGCCAAAGTGGAGGTAGCGGGTTTGGTACTGATCAATATCAAAGACGAACCTGATTTGATCGATGCTTCGGGCGGATATAATTCGGGATGTTTTATTGATACCATTGACCCGCAAAAAGGAAATCATTGGTTAAAAAGCGGCATTCAAGCCAATATGATCATTCAGGGTATTGAAAACGAAAAAATTATCGATATAACAGGCCTACAAAAAGCTTTGGTAAAATATGCGGGTCAGACCGTATCCGTTAAAACAGTGTCCGGTTATGAAAGCAAAACTTTTCAGGTTCAACTTCCCTAACTCCATGTCTACACGTACCCTTGTAAGTATCCTCCTGCTGGGCATTTTTCTGGTCAGTAGTACTAGCTTTGCCCAGAAAAAAAGACCCAATATTCTGTTTATTCTGACCGACGACCAGTCGCCGTTTGATTTAAAGTCTTATGATGCTTCTTCCACATTAAGCACGCCTAATTTGAGCCGACTGGCCGCCGAAGGGATGGTTTTCGACGGTGCTTACCACATGGGGGCTTGGGTTGGGGCCGTATGTACGGCGTCCCGAACGATGCTCATGACGGGCCGATCGCTGTGGAAACTGCCGAATAAGAGCAATCCGAATAATGACGATCCGGCACTTGTTCCGGCCAATCTGGAAGAGAATTCAATGGCAGCCATCTTTAACCGGGCGGGCTATGCCACCATGCGCACCTGCAAAAGCGGGAATAGCTACCAACCGGCCAATAAGAAATTCACCATCAACAAAGAGAGCGTAAGCCGAACCGGCAACGACGAGAATGGTAGCGCCTGGCACGCCGAACAGGTACTCGATTATTTGAAAGATCGGGAAACGAGTAAGGAAGAAGCCCCGTTTTTGATCTACTTTGGTTTTTCCCACCCCCATGATCCCCGCAATGGGAAAGAAGGCTTGTTGGAGAAATACGGTGCCGTGAATCACACCGACCGCACGAGGGTACCTTTTGTCAATGCCAAACAACCGGCGTTGCCCACCAATTACCTGGCGGCGCATCCGTTTTTTCATGGTCACCCCGAGTTGCGCGACGAAGTCGAGGTTTCGGGCGTTTGGAAAAACCGGGACGAAGGTACCATCCGCAATGAGCTGGGCCGGGAGTTTGCGTGTAGTGAGAACATCGACGATCAGATTGGCCGAGTACTGGATCGGTTAGAAAAAATGGGCGAGCTGGACAATACCTATATCTTCTATACCGCCGACCACGGGATAGCCATTGGCCGTCATGGGCTGATGGGCAAACAAAACCTGTATGAACACTCCTGGCGGGTACCCTTCCTGGTGAAGGGTCCGGGGATAAAGGCAGGGAAGCGGGTAGCGGGCAACATTTACCTGATGGACGTGCTACCGACTTTCTGTGATTTGGCGGGCATTGAACCACCCAAGACAATCGACGCGCTGAGTTTCAAGCCCGTACTTTTTGGTCAAAAACAGCAGATCCGGGAGACGATGTATGGCGTGTACAGCGGAGGAACCAAACCTGGTATGCGGGCGGTAAAAAGGGGCGATTGGAAATTGATCAAGTACGACACCATGGATGGTACCGTGCACGAAACCCAGCTGTTCAACCTCAAAGCCAATCTGCACGAGTTTGTGGCCGAACACCAGAAAAAAGGAAAAATGGAAACCAATTTGGCGGGCAACCCTAGGTACGCCGTTAAATTGAAAGAAATGGAAACGCTGCTCCAAGCACAGATGCAGTATTACCACGACCCCTATACGCTGTGGGATCAGGGGAAGTGAAAGTTTACGTTTTTATACCGCACCTGCTCCTCAGCAATAACTTAACAACAGTCCTTTCCAACAAAACACCGAACCTTAACTACTATGAAATTCATTCACTCTACTGAGCAATACGTATTGATGTTCGTCCTGTTACTGATGTCGGGGCTGGCATCTGCCCAAAACTCAAATCGCACCGGTGGCGCACCCAACGTGGTCATTGTGCTTACCGACGATCAGGGCTACGGGGATATGGCCTGTCACGGGAATCCCTGGATCAAAACGCCCACGTTGGATAAGCTGCACGCGCAAAGCATCCGCTTCACTAATTTTCACTCGGGTACCACCTGTGCCCCCACGCGCGCCAGCCTCATGACCGGCCAAAACAGCAACAAAGTAGGCGTATGGCACACCATCATCGGGCGGGAGTACCTCCGGGCCGGTGAGCCTACCCTAGCCGATCTTTTTAAGGCAGGGGGCTACAAAACGGCAATCTTTGGGAAATGGCACCTGGGCGATAATTACCCCTTCCGCCCGCAGGACCGGGGCTTCGATGAGGTTCTGGTCCACGGCGGCGGCGGCGTAACCCAAACCCCCGACTACTGGAACAACGACTATTTCAACGACACCTACTTCCACAATGGCAAACCCAAAAAATACGAAGGGTACTGCACGGACGTCTGGTTCAGAGAGGCGATAAAGTTTGTGGATAAAAACAAAAAACAGCCCTTTCTGTGCTACATCTCGCTGAATGCACCCCACAGCCCCTACTTCGTAGACCCAAAATACAGTAAGCCCTACGCCAATAACCCTAAGATTCCCAACCCGGATTTCTACGGCATGATCACCAACGCCGACGAACAAATGGGACTGTTTATTGAGGACTTGAAAAAGGCCGGGGTGTACGAAAACACGATCTTCATTTTCATGACCGACAACGGTACCGCCGCCGGCGTTACGTTTGACAAGAACGGAAATGTAGACAAAGGCTTCAATGCCGGGATGCGGGCCCAGAAAGGGTCGCAGTACGATGGCGGCCACCGCGTACCGTTTTTTGTGAGCTGGCCCGCCAAAAAATGGCCCGCCCGCGACGTAGACGGACTGTCGGGGGCCGTGGACGTATTGCCTACGCTGCTGGATCTCTGCGGAGTGGCGCAAAAAACCAAAGCGAGCTACGACGGAATCAGCCTGGCACCGGTACTTAGGGAGAAACAATCGATTGATCCAGCGCGTATTCTGATCACTGATACGCAACGGGGAGGATACTTGGAAGAAGGCAAGGCGTCGGCCGTCATGCAAGGAACCTGGCGGCTGGTCAATGGCAAAGAGCTGTACGATGTAGCCACCGATCCCGGTCAGAAGACTAACGTAGCGTCGGCTCACCCGGACCGGGTCAGGGAGCTTCAGAAAGCCTACGAGCAGTGGTGGCCGGATATTTCCCGACGCGGCGATGAATTCAATCGGGTGATCGTGGGTAGCAGTCAGCAGCCCCTCGTTTGCCTCACGGCCCACGACTTCTTTGCGCCCCAAGAACAACCCTCCTGGAACCAATACATGATCCGGCAAGACAAAGGTGGTAATGGTCTCTGGGAATTACGGGTGGCGCAGGCGGGCCGCTACCGGGTGGCGCTGCGTCGCTACCCTCAGGAAAGTGGCCTGGCCCTCGATGCCACGGCTCCGGTACCCCGCGCCGAGCCAGGTGGTCGATCCTTATCCCGTGGGAACACCACTATCCATCAAAAAAGCAAAGATCAGATTTGGTACGATTGAGAAGGAGATGACAGTAAAGGCCGGTAGTAAATCGGTTGACTTCATTGTTGATTTGCCCGAGGGGGATACCTCCCTCCAAACACTACTGATTGACGAAGGGGGGCAACACTACGGAGCCTTCTATACCTACATCAGCAGAGTACGCTAAAAAAACAGGTATCGGACAAAACCGTCATTATCCTGCGTAAAGGGGCAGGTGTGACCCAAAGTAGGATCATCCATAAACAGCATCACTTGATGAAGAAAAAATTAAAAATATTTCTGGTATTTATCTCTTTGTCTTGGCTGGGTACCATGCATGCATACAGCCAAAAACACCCCAATGTCATCCTGATCATGTCTGACGATCAGGGCTGGGGGGATGTTTCATACAATGGGCATCCCTACTTAAAAACACCTAATCTGGATCAAATGGCAAAAGATGGCGCCCGCTTTACCCGAGCGTACGCCGGTTCCGCCGTCTGCTCCCCTACCAGAGCTAGTTTTTTAACCGGTCGAAATCCCGAGCGCATGGGTATTTGTAATGCCAATTGCGGGCATCTCAAAAAGGAAGAAATCACCATTTATGAACTTGCCAAGCCAATGGGCTACACCACCGCGCACTTTGGCAAATGGCACCTGGGTACGCTATCCAAAACCATCCCGGATGCAAACCGGGGTGGCAACCCCAAATTCCTCGACGATTATTCACCGCCCTGGGAGCATGGTGTGGATGTCAGCTTCGTGACCGAATCAAAAGTACCTACCTGGGACCCCATGAAAACACCCCCGGTTTCGGCCATGGAGGCGGGCAACAAACCCTTTGGTAGTAACTTCAGAACGCACTACTGGACGGGTGAAGGCAAGATAGAAACCCAGAACCTGGAAGGTGACGATTCAAGGGTGATTATGGATCGCGTGCTGCCCTTTATTGACAGAGCATCCAAGGACAAAAAGCCGTTTATTACGGTCATTTGGTTCCATACGCCGCACCTACCCGTGTGGACAGGCGCACGCTACAAAGAACAGTATGCTGGTTTATCCGAAGATCAACAGGAGTTTTACGGTGCCATCAGCGCCATGGATGAACAAATCGGTCGTTTGAGAGCCCATTTGTCAAAATTGGGCCTAGCCGACAACACCATCATTTCTTTTACGAGCGACAATGGCCCGGAAGGAAAACAGCCCACTAAAAGAACCCAAGGGCAAACCTACGGACTGGATGGCCGCAAAAGGAGTTTGAAAGAAGGAGGTATACGAGTACCCGGTATCCTGGTTTGGCCAGAGAAAATCCCAGCGGGTACTGTCATCAACACTCCGGTTTTTACGTCTGATTATTTCCCAACCATCGCCTCTATTTTGAAGGTTGATATCAATACATTCAAGAGACCCTATGATGGCATAGACCTCCAAAAGGTAATCAAGAATGACCACCCCGTTAGTAGCAAAGAGCGGTATCTGTCCTTTTTATTGGGAGGACAAGCCGCTCATATTGGTACACGGTATAAAATCTATCGCGAAAACCTGACGGCCAACTGGCAGATGTTCGATCTACTGGACGATCCCACCGAATCAAAAAACATTGCCTCTACCCAAACAGACCTATTCAATACGCTGATAGCGGACTGGTCTCGATGGGAAGAATCCGTAAAAAATAGTGCGGCGGGGAAAGATTATTAGTGGCGAAAACTCAGAATACTGGTTATTAAACGTTGAAAAACATGCACACAGCAATAAAAAGGGTTCTCTTCATTCTACTGGTTTCACTCCTGACAGCACCGGGCTACGGTCAGGGTAGACGAGCTACCGCTTCTCGACCCAATGTTATTCTCATTGTAGCCGATGATCTTGGCTATGGCGATTTGGCAAGTTACGGTAATACCGAGCATCAGACGCCCCACCTCGACAAACTAGCGCGAGGGGGCATACAGTTCCTTGATTTCCACTCAAACGGGGTGGTATGTAGCCCTACCAGAGCCGCGCTCCTGACCGGAAAATACCCCCAAAGCACGGGAATCACGGGTGTGATTACGGCAAAGGCCCACCGCGATACCGGCTTGGACCCACGTGAGGTACTGATTTCGGAAATTCTGAAAGAAAATAAGTACAAAACGGGCATGGTAGGAAAATGGCACCTAGGCTACGATACCACCTACTCCCCCGTCAAGCAGGGTTTCGATAGCTTCAAAGGGTATGTGAGTGGTAATGTTGACTACATCACCCACTTCGACCAGGTAGATATTTTTGACTGGTGGCTGAACACCGAAAAATCAAATGAAAAAGGATACACCACGGATTTGATTACCCAACACGCCTTGTCATTTATTGATCAGCACAAGAAAGACCCTTTCTTTCTTTACGTAGCCCACGAGGCTCCGCACGCTCCCTACCAAGCGCGGGACAGCCGACCCGAACGCACGGGCGATCCGGATTACAAACCGGAGCCCGAGGAAGACAAAAAGAAGGTTTATGGTGAGATGATCAGGATTATGGACGAGGGAATAGGTAAGATCATGGCGGCCCTCGATGAGCTTAAGATTTCTGAGAACACCATCGTACTGTTTATATCAGACAACGGAGCCAACGAGGTGGGTTCTAATTATCCCTACCGAGGATACAAGAGTCAGGTGTGGGAGGGTGGGCACCGAATCCCCGCGATCGCGTATTGGAAAGGGGTAATCCAACCAAACACCAGTACTGAATTGCTCATGACGATGGATGTTTATCCGACCATCTCAGAATTGACCGGGTCGAAAGTGCCCGCTAGCGTGCGTTTGGAGGGAGTAAGTTTTAGAAATTTACTCCTGGGAAGAAAGTACGCTCAAACCGAAAGACCCGTTTTCTGGGGCATTAAAAACTCAGCCGCCGTACGAAAAGGAAAATGGAAGTTAGTCAGAGAAAAAAAACAGAACTTCCTGTATGACCTAAACAAAGATCCGGGTGAGCTTCAAAATGTAATTTCAGAATTCCCGTCCGAGGCGAAAGTACTCACTGATTTGCTGATGCAATGGGAAAAAGAGAAATCAGCGGTTCCGGCTAAATCCTAAATAGCGTTTATTCATAGGCTTCATTCGATTAAGATGAGCAGTAGGCTCCCTTTCGACTAAGGCAGCCTACTGCTTTGGTTCGATTAGGCGGTTTTACCGTTTAATAAGTTTTCATAAAAAGGCAATTCCTTACTATCCAATTCTGTACATTGATGGATATTTCAGCGCCCCCTTGGGTGTTTCCCAAAGGGTGTGTGGTGAGGTGACAGCTTTACCAATGGCTTATCATACATAGTGTAAAGAGAATAAGGAGGGCACAGGTGCTATGGCACAGAAATAATCTCGAAGCGCCCTTGCGGGGGATAGTTTTATCTTCTTAGACAAACGCGACGGGCTATATACATAATGGAAATAAACGCAACTGGTTGCGTTTGTATGGATGTTAGGCAAAAGCATAAAAGCCCGCCTCAACCTAAAAAAATGCACATTATCACTAACTTTGTTGACAAAAATATAAGGGAATATAAATGGACGATATATTATTATTAGCTGACAAGGTCAGAAATACTCTAATTCTTGGCGAAAGTCATTTTAGAGAATTTAAATCTGCTTTGGATGGACGACCTGACAGCAAAAAACCAAGATTAACTAAATCAATTTGTGCTGACATAGGAGAGGCGTTAGTTTCATTTGCCAACGCAGACGGTGGTGCTGTACTCATTGGCGTTGAAGATGATGGTATTATTACGGGTATTCCTCATTCAGAAGAGGAAATACAAACTATGCTTAACTCTATTCATACTCATATTTACCACAACCAACAGCTTCCTTTAAGCAATGCCAATAAACTCGTTTTAGATAATAAGACAATTTTATATTTTTCAGTTAATAAAGGAACAACGATGATTTATCAACTTCCAGACGGAAGATGTGTCAGAAGAAAAGATAAGTCAACAATGCCGGCTTCTGTTGACCAAATTCAATTTGAAAGACAAGAGATTAAATCCCGAGAGTATGATAGTCAATTTGTAGACGGTGCAACGGTAACTAATTTAGACGTAAGGCTACTTCAAGGTATAGCTGACCAATATATTAAAGGTCTGAGTGTCGAAAGATATTTGCAACAAATTGGATTAGCAGAATATGCTCAAAATGGACTACGACTGAAACGTGCAGCTTTACTACTTTTCGCTACTGATATTGACAAATGGCATCCACGTAGTCAAGTTCGATTTCTAAAAGTAAAAGGAAATATATTAGAGGCTGGTGAGAAGTATAATGTTATTAGTGATGACACAGTTAAAGGAAATATTTTTGAATTAGTAATCAAATCATGGGAGCATTTACGTTCATATTTAGCTTATAAAACTGAATTTGGGACTAATTCACAATTTGAACAAAAATATATATACCCAGAAGACGCTGTAAGAGAAGCTATTTTAAATGCAATTGCACATAGAGATTATAGTATTGCAAATGCTATTGAAATTTATATTTTCAACGACAGAATGGAAATAAAAAGCCCTGGTGCTTTAATTTCAACTTTGACAGTTAAAGATTTATATGAATTAGAAGGATCTCACGAATCAAGAAATTCTCTTATCGCAAGAGTTTTAAGAGAGAATAAATTAATGCGCGAACTTGGAGAAGGAATGAAAAGAATTTTTAGTTTAATGCAAGAGCAAGAACTTGAAAAACCTGAATTATACTCTAATGGACTTTGGTTTCGAGTTACTTTGTCAAATAAAACTATTTTCAGCACGAAACAAGTAGAATGGCTCCAACAATTTGACAAATATAATTTGACAAAAAATCAAAAACAGATTATTTTACTTGGACTTGTTGACAAAGAAATTACACCAAACGATATTTTCAAAGCAATGAATATTAGTAATACTGAAACCGAAAAATTCACACAAGAAGTTACTGTATTGCGAAATCAAGGTATTCTTACTGAGATTATTACTTCACAACAAGTATATAATCTTGCGAAAAAATCAAAAAATAACAAGAAAGATATTCCAAGATATAAAGTAAAGGTACCCTAAAATACCATCGCCTAACAGCACCTACCCAAAAGGCGGGGTTTCGTGCTTCGCAGATACATTTGTGCAAGCCAAAAGTTCAGTTCTCCGAATGAGGTCTTTCGGTAAAAACCCCGCCCTTCGGGTAGTCGAAAAACGTTATGACCGATGCTAAAATATCGACAATTAATAAATTAGCAATGGAAGTAAGACCGAAAATAAAATTAGAACTTACGACAGCGGATAAAACAGTTGAAGTTTTTGGTTGGCTTTTAGTTTTTACCGTTTGGGTTTTGACCATTACAAACTATTCAAACTTACCTGACACTATCCCGATACATTACAATGGGGCAGGACAAGCGGACGGATTTGGCGGAAAAGAGACTATTTTGACTTTACCATTAATAGCCACAATTCTATTTTTTGGCATGACACTATTGAACAAGTTTCCTCACCTATTTAATTACCCAACCAACTTAACGCAAGACAATGCTTTTAGACAATATACTATTGCGACAAGGCTGATTAGGTACCTTAAACTTATCATAGTATTTATTTTCGGACTTATTACTTTCAAGACAATTCAACATTCAAACGGAGAGTCAGACGGGCTTGGTATTTGGTTTTTACCACTAACCATGGGGCTTATTTTTATTCCGATGACTTATTTTTTGATTAAATCATTCAAGACAAAACAATGAGCATAAGACTAAGCACTGGCTATAAAAAACGTTTATGGCAATTGTAACAGTAGCCAATAACATATAAAAATAATGCAAGACATTTTATTTGACTTTATTTCAAAGTACGTTTCACTGACAGAAGATGAGAAGAACGCAATACTTTCGTTAGACTTATTCCGTTCTGTCAAGAAGGGAACTATTTTACTCAAAGAAGGACAGAAGTTGAATGAAGAGTTTTTTGTTCTAAAAGGGTGCATTCGGAAATATTACATCGTAGGCGGAGAAGAAAAAACTACCGAATTTTTTACAGAAATGGAAGGATTAACCCCCCATTGTGTAATAAATAAAGCTCCGTCTGAGTACTATATAAGTTGTGTTGAGGACACTATACTTACAATTGCAAACCCAGATATAGGAGTTGAAATAAATACTAAATTTCCTAAATTTGAACTAATGTGTAAAATATTGTCAGAAGAACTACTAGCTAAAAAACAAATCGACTTTGACGAGTTCAAGACTTCTTCCCCTGAACAACGATATTTGAATTTATTACAATCACGACCAGACCTTGTTCAACGTGTACCACAACACCAATTAGCGAGCTATTTAGGCATAAAGCCACAATCACTGAGTAGATTGAGAGCAAGAATTATGGAAAAAAGCAAAGAGTAGCTTCATTTCTTAACTTAGGTGAACGGTTTTACGTCTATTGCCAATCTAACTTTGCAGCATCGTTTAGCATCAAATAAAAAAGATATGCAAAAGAAGATTTTATGGATTGGACTTGCCTTAGTGTTGGTAAGCAGCTTACAGGTGAATGCACAATACAGCAAACAAGACAGTACTTTCAAACGGTGGTTTGTTGGTAGCACTCTATTTATATTGGGTAATTTGGCCCCCACAAATCCCCCCGACTTCGCTCAACTCAATATAGGCTATCGGATTACTGGAAGAGATGTAATCACATTAGAACCAAAGACTTGGAAATATTCTTGGCCAAATGGTATTCATCCGTTTCTAAACAAATCATACGGAAAGCCGGAAGAAGAATTTCCGGGGTATGTGCGTGAGTATGGCTTATCAGTGTCTTACCAACGATTTTTGTGGAAAGGTTTGTATACCGAGCTCAATGTAATGCCTACTTTGCAAACTTTTGTGAGTGACGAAGGAAACAAAAAAGGTAATGGTTTTCAGATTTTTAACACATACCGTGCTGGTTATCATATCAAACTTTTTAAGGACAGGTTTTTTATTCAACCATCCATTGCAATTACCCACCGGGCTTATCACACAAAAATGCCTGATGGATTTAAACAGTTAGACGATAAATGGCCTAAATTCATCTTAGGAGAACCAGGCTTTCATTTCGGATTCAATTTTTAATACATATTTAATAATCAATCAATTACTACAATGAAAAAGCTCGGCATTTATTCCGTTTTGTTGTTACTCACGGCATTTCTTAGTTCATGTGGCGTCGGCCACGCCCTTGTTGCCAACCTCAATCAAAACGTCACGGAGGTACACCTAAGTGGGAACAACTTCAAAGTGATTGATCAGGTAAGCGGTAGTTCGGAGGCGTCGTATATTTTGGCAATTGGAGGTATGAACCAAAGGCAATTGTACCAAAATGCGTATTCGGCGATGATGAAGAAAGCCAACTTATTGAATGGTTCCAAAGCCATCATCAACGTAATGACAGAGGAACACGTCGGTGGTTTTGCCCCTTTCTTCGTTAGAAGAACTATAACTGTGAGTTCCCAAGTAGTTGAATTTACTAGGTAGGTTCAACTACACCCTCATACCTCCTTCTCCTAAAATAAAACCTCACTCACTCCGCAACGACTTCACCGGATTCATGAGCGCCGTTTTGATCACCTGCATGCCAATGACCAGCGCCGATAGCAGGGCCAGCCCTACACCCGCTTGTACGAAAGGCACCCAGGTGATGGAGGTATGATAGGCATAGTCGGCCAGCCAGTCTGAAAGGAGCCAATATACCAGCGGCCACGCTAGCAGGTTGGCGATGAGGAGCATCCAGGCGTATTCACTGAGAAATAATCCTAGGATACTGGCAATAGAGGCACCCAATACTTTGCGGATACCTACCTCTTTGGTTCGGCGCGAAACAGTCAGTGCCACCAACCCAACAACCCCCAGGAACATAATCAGAATAGAAATCCCAGTGGCCACATACGCGGCTTTTTCCAGCTGTAATTCTGTTGTATACAATTTCTCAATAGTCTGATCGAGAAAGGCATACTCTAGGGGTGCATCGGGAAAAAGTTCGTGCCATTTTTTTTCGATGATCTTAATCTCGGAGCGCACGTTGCCCGAGTTTAACCGAAAGGAAAAGTAGCGGTAAATGGGTACTTGCTGAATATGCCTGATCAGCATGGGTTCGATGGCTTTGTGCATCGAATCGAAATGGAAATTTTTGATGATCCCTACGATTCGAAATGGCTGCGGGTTACCTTGGATCCGTACCATTTGGTCAACCGCCAACTCGGGGGTCTGGTAACCCAAGGAACGGGCAGCCGACTCATTCAACACAATAGCAGCCGTATCTTGTTGGTTTGCTCCGGCCCTAAAATACCGGCCACTTAGGACCTTAATTTGGTAGGTACTGGCAAAATTCTCATCGGTTGTTAGAGCGGCCATCGTCATGGCTTGGGTACTATCCTGCTCCGGCAAATAGACTCTGGCATTTAGTCCGGCGTTTCCGTTTGGGATTTCGTACGAGAGACTGGCCGCACCGATGCCCGGCAAACGCGCAAACTGGTTGCGGGCATCTTCCATGCGCGTGACACCTTTTGCCGACCAGTCGCGGGGCAGCGAAGAGATGGTCAGTAGTGCGTCTTTCTCATAACCCAGGTCGGTGTCAAAGAAGAACGTGATTTGCCGGGAAACGAATACCGCCCCAATAAAAACCAACACCGCAATCGTAAACTGGGCCGTCACCAGTCCCCGTCGAAACCACCGTCCACCCGCCGCCGTACGCTCTTTGCCCTTCAAAGATTCGACCGAAGTATAGGCCGACAAATGCAGTGCGGGATAGCCGCCCGCCAGCAAGCCAACGAGCAAAACTACCCCAAACAATGCTCCGCCGTACCCACCGGGCAGGTCGAGTAGCCTAGGAATCTCCTTCCCCACGACGCTCCCGAACCCTGGGCGAAAGAGTAAATATAGTCCCAGCGAAAGCACCGTTGCTAGCAGGATCAAGACCAGAGATTCGGCCAGAAACTGCGCGGCCAACTGTTGGCGCAGTCCGCCAAGTGCCTTACGAACACCGATTTCGCGCAGCCGCGTCGAAGAATTACCCAAGGAGAGATTGACAAAATTGATAGCCGCCATTAGCAAAATAAAAACCGCCACCCAGGCCAGCGTCCCGATCATCCGACCCACCAGCCCGTTGTTGCTTTCTAGGTAGTAGTCGGTCAGCGGGGTGAGGTAGGCCGTCAGGTTTTTCTGAATGCTGGGTGGGGCGTTAGTGGCAATGAGTTGGGCGAGCGGTTTTTGCAATTCTTCGGGCGAAACGCCCGGCCGCAATTCTATGTAATTGATGATGTAGGCATATCCCCAATCGGTCATGTCGCACCCAAAATAGGACGTCGCGCCCAGCGACAAAAAGACTCCCGCTTCGTCGTTGAAATGATGCGTGATGGAGTTGGGCGATAGCGGTTTCAGGACGCCCGTAACCACAAATTTCTGCTCGCCCGACTGCGGAGTCTCCACCGTCAGCGACTGATTCAGAACATCGGTTTTACCGAAAAGTTTGCGGGCTTTGTCCTCAGTAATGACGATATCGTTCGGCCGCGTCAGGGCCGTGCGCGGATCGCCTTGCAGCAGCTCGAAGCCGTACATCGTCAACAGGCTCGAATCGCCGATCTGTATGGATTCGCGAAAATGGTTGTTGGCGTGAGAAATCGTAGCCGTAACTCCATAAAATGCGTAAGCATTAGCTATCAGCGTCGGGTATTGCGTTTTTAAAGCCTGGCCCATGGGGGCTAAGGTCGTAAATTCCAACCCCTGATTTTCCTGCTGCCACTTACTCTGTATAATGTACTGCTGGTCAGCATTGCGCAACGTTTGGTTCACCCGATATTCGCCCCACACATAGCTACCAATCAGCATAGCGAAGGTAATGCCTGCCGCCAGACCGACGACGTTCAGAATCGAGTAGAACATATTCCGTAGCAGGGCGCGGTAGGCGATTTTGAGGTAGTTTTTCAGCATAACTTTATTGGGGATGTACAGGTACCGTGTGGCTTGATGAACCGGTCGGCAAGGTAGGGTACATTCTCAACATGAGGCCGTTAAATTATCTTAAAAATGGGAGGCGCTATTCGGGGTGTTGGGTGTTTCCATCCTGGCCTGAGTCTCCTCAGACCCTACATATTTCCACCAGTTGCAAACTGTCGGTAGCGGAAAAATACTCGCCTAAGGAATACTCTTCACCTAGGTACTTTGCTGAAAACGTATGTTTGGCTTATTGGTCCACTTCAAAAGTAACAGTCACGTTTCCCGAACCAAGTGCCGATGTTAGGCCTGCCACATCATCTATTGCCCCTAATTTTGTGTAGCTATACGAAGTTGTAAAGGTTTTATAAAATAGCACCAACGTTTTGGAGCCGTACAACATCAAGTCGCCATTTTTTATCGTTCCCGGATTGGCAGAAGCGGTCGGAAGACTGGTAGGTAGGTCATAGTATTTTTCGTTGCCGTTCAGCTCAGTCATATTGATGGTCACAGGCAACATTTCCTTGAATGCTTTTGCCGAATTATTGTCCAAAAGCGTGGCGGTAAAGGTCTGCGAATTTACCGTGATTTTGATTTTTCCGTTTGTCATAGTGCTATCATTTTCGGTATTAAGGTGCTCATCTTTTTTATTGCAAGATGATGCACTGCCTATAAACACTGTCATAAATAGCAAAATCATCAAAGACGAATGTTTCATAACCCTGGTGTTATAGTAAATGCTCTTCAAAGAATAACCCTATCCTATCAAAGGGAATGACCTCAATTTATTGTGCTTTAGCGACCTGTTAGCTTTTCACCAGCTTCTGTGTATCGCGCCCCCTGTACGGTGATTTGTAATGCAGCTTCATTGATTTGACTCAAATCATCAAGATTCAGCTCAATATTCGCGGCTCCTAAGTTTTCTTCCATCCGATGCTGTTTGGTCGTACCAGGAATAGGGACAATCCATGGCTTTTGCGCTAAGAGCCACGCCAATGCAACCTGCGCTGGTGTAGCAGCTTTTTGCGTTGCAATTGTTTTCAGCAGTTCTACCATTACTTGGTTAGCCTTCCGGTTCTCCTCTTGGAAACGGGGTAAGGTGTTGCGGAAATCAGCCTTATCAAACTGCGTGGTTTCATCAATTTTCCCGGTCAGGAAACCTTTGCCCAGAGGGCTATATGGAACGAAGCCAATGCCCAATTCTTCAAGTGTCGGTATGATATCCTCTTCGGGTTTTCGGTGCCATAATGAATATTCGCTTTGCAGGGCTGCTACGGGTTGCACCGCATGTGCTCGACGAACGGTTTCAACGCCGGCTTCAGAAAGACCAAAGTGTTTTACTTTTCCTTCCTGAATCAGGTCCTTTACAGCCCCAGCTACCTCTTCAATGGGCACATTTAAGTCTACCCGGTGCTGATAGAACAAATCAATCGCATCCGTTTTTAATCTTTTAAGACTCGCCTCTGCAACCTTTTTGATATTTTCAGGACGGCTATCCAGTTCGGTCCACTTCCCGTCAGCCGCAGCTTTCCAGCCGAATTTGGTCGCAATAGCCACCTGACCTTTGAACGGTTCCAATGCCTCACCTATCAGTTCTTCATTCGTAAAAGGCCCATATACTTCTGCTGTGTCAAAGAAAGTAATCCCCATTTCAACCGCTTTGCGGATTAAGGCAATCATTTCATTCCGGTCCGGAATGGGGGTATACCCAAAGCTCATCCCCATACAGCCCAATCCAAGGGCAGAAACTTCAAGACCAGCGGTTCCTAATATGCGCTTTTCCATATTAATTTATTTTAATAGTGATTTAGTAGTTAACTCAATCTATTCTAAAGCTCCTGAGCCGTTGGCCGGAAGATAATTTCGTTGATGTCCAACTCCTCGGGCTGACTGATTACAAAGGCAACCAAGTTTGCAAACGAAGCAGGACTGAGGCCAACCGCCCCCACATAATCCTTATTGGCTTGTTGTACATCTACCTCGCTGATGTGATCCAACAGTTCTGTTTTTACGGCTCCGGGAGAAACTATTGTGGTACGTATATTGTAAGGCTTCACTTCCATGCGCAAGCCCTCAGACAAGGCCCTTACTGCAAATTTTGTGGCAGAATACACGGCAGAGCCACTGAATAGCTTATGACCGGCCACCGAAGCCGTGTTGATGATATGACCCGACTTTTGCTCTTTCATGTACGGAAGGACGGCTGCGATCCCATTGAGCACGCCTTTGATGTTGACATCCACCATCCTATCCCACTCATCCACATTTAGACGATCCATGGGCGAAAGGGGCATGATACCCGCATTATTGAGGAGTACATCAACTCGTCCGAATTTTTCCACGGCAGCATCGACCAACTTCTTTACCTGATCCCGCTGGGTTACGTCGGTGGCAATGGCAAGCGCTTTTCCACCGCTTTCCTGAATCTCCTCGGCCAGTTTTTCTATCCTATCGGTCCTTCTGGCGCCAAGTACTACTGCGGCACCGAGCTGAGCCAGATGTTTTGCGGCCGCTTCGCCCATACCACTACTTGCTCCCGTAATGACTATTACTTTTCCTTCAATATTCTTATTCATTTCTATCTCATTTGTTATCTCAATAAATCATCCGAAGCGGATTTATTGAGAATTTATTTAGCATTATACACTTCATCCGTCACAGGCTCAAGCCATGTAACAATTCCATTTTCGGTTTTTGGCAGAATATACATTTGCGTAAGGCTGTTGTTTTCGGTTGCGCCATGCCAATGCTTGGTATTGGCCGGAACCTTGATGACATCACCCTTTTTCATCGTTTGTCTTGGCTGTCCCTCCAATTGATGATATCCTTCACCATCGAGTACAATTAGAATTTGCCCGCTTGGATGTAAGTGCCAATTTGATCTTGCACTTTTTTCGAAATAGACATTTCCCACAAGTGTGTTGTAGATAGAATCATTTTCGACTAGCCCAAAATTGTAGGCATTGCCTGTAAAATTTGTAGCAGGCCCAGCTTCACCCTTAGGAAAAATTGCTGTTTCAGAAGAATATGATTCTGTGTTTTCTTGTTTTTCAACTTTCGTATTGCAGGCCTGACCTAGTAATAGGAGTGAGGCAACTGCGAGTGTCATTATTGTTCTCATTTTCTCTGTTTCAAATTTCCTTGATAATTTTTGCGGGGGTACCCCCTACGATCACATTGTCGGGGACGTCAGCAGAAACCACCGACCCTGCCGCGACCACCGAATTTTCGCCAATGGTTACGCCGTGCAAAATGGTGGCATTTGCCCCAATCCAGGTGTTCTTTTTAATGTGGATGGGTTTTGGTACTAGCGAATGTCTGTTTTCGGGAGCAATAGGGTGGCTTTCGGAAAGCAAGCTGACTTTGGGGGCTATCAGTACGCCATCTTCGATGGTAATCCCTCCCAGATCCAAAAAAGTGCAATCGAAATTGATGAAGACGTTTTTACCGATTTTGGTATGCTTGCCGTAATTGATGTACAAGGGTGTAAACACAACAACGGTTTCGTCAATAGCGCTACCGGTGATTTGGCTCAGCAAATCCCTGATTTCTTTCGGGTCAGTGGCGTTGTTCATCCGCACGAGCAATTTTTTCGTATCGAAGGATGCCTCACGCATTTTATAGGCTTGCGGATCGCTCGGCGGAATGGTTTCTCCTTTCCTCAACCGCTCGAAAATATCGGGTGTATCCATCTTTGTGTGCTTTGATACAAAGGTCGGGCGCTCTCAGGGTTTCTGATTAAAGAAATTCAAACCGATGATTAATAAAATCAAACTTTCTCCAAGCGAACCGAAGAAGGGCTGGTGCCGGTTTGTTTCTTGAAGAAATTATTGAAGTAAGTGGGGTACTCAAATCCCAAAGCGTAAGCAATTTCAGAAATATTCCAGGTGGTGTGCTGCAAAATGGCTTTGGCTTCGTTGACGATGCGCTCGGCAATGTGGGTGCTGGTGGTTCTTCCCGTGACTTCCTTTACGGCCCGGTTCAGGTGATTGACGTGTACCGAAAGATTGTCTGCATAATCTTTGGCCGACTTTAAGGATAGCGGACGTTCGGGACTTTCCACGGGAAATTGCCTTTCCAGCAGTTCCAAAAAAACGGTGGTTAGTCGTTCGGCTGCACTTTTGGCTTGATTGAAATTCTGAGAAGGTTTCAGTTTTAACGATTCGTGCAGAATCAAATCAATGTAGTTACGAATCAGGTCGTCTTTAAATTCATAATCAGACTGTTGCTCCTCGATCATCCTTTGGAAAACATTATTTAAAAACAGTCGTTGACTTTCCGAAATTTCCAGAATCGGGGTACCCCCCATTCTAAATAAAGGAGATTTTTGTAGGATTTCCGAACGCTTTCCAGAAATGAGAAAATCTTCCGAGAACAAAATAGTATAACCAACGTATTGGGTTGATAGTGTTTCCCAGGAATAAGGAATATTCGGATTTCCGAAAAACAATATGGTGCCTTCGGCGTCAAAACTTCTGTCGGCGTAGTGGATACGGCTTTTGCCGGTGGTCAAGCAGATTTTATAAAAATCCTTCCGGCTATACATATTGGTAGCATTGCCGTCATTCTCAATCTGAAAGACATTGAAGCCTTTTAGCTTCAATTCAGTATTGTAAGTTGACAGAGTTCTTGACATACGACAAAGTTAAGGAATTCAAACAAACTATTTTATTTACCCTGGAATAACAATAGCGATCCTATCTGGACTTCGCTAACCCCAATTTACAATCGGGTGTTACAACTCCTCGCGTTTGTATAGGCAGCAGCCCACCGCGCAAATACCCGCCTAAGGAATACTTCACCTTGGACTAGGTATCCTCAGACCCTACCACAAGCGCCTCACTACAATGCTCTATCCCTTATTACCACCAGCTGCAAACTAGCGGTAGCGGGAACGAGTAGGTGGAATAAACATACGTTAGTACCCTCACTCCTGAACTTCTCCCGAACATCATAAAAAAATGACTGACAGAGTTGTCTCCGCCAGTCATCAAGCACCATGACCATACTTACTTTTTAAGGATAGGGTTCAATCTGAAATAGGGGTTTCCCTCGAAGCTTACCTGATAATCAGAACCAAAATGGGTACTTTTCTCATAGTAATCGGTGGTGATGATCTGAGCACCTGATGTACAGGCCGCTTCGAACTGGCTTTTATCGTTCTTTCGCGCCTGTTTCGTATCAGAATCGGCACGGGTGCGGATGATGTAGCCTTTCTTCACCAACTCCTGAATTTTTGCCTGATCCTTGTCAGGATTATTCATAATCAGGATTGCGGCTTCGGGTGTTCCTGGCTCGGCATTGGCAAACAGCACCCGGCCTTTCAGAGAAGGGTGGCCCTGTGTGTAGGTAGCTATTTTTTCGTCTTTCTCATCCAGGACAAAAACAAACTTGCCTTTTGCTTTCTGTAACGTAGGCCAGTTCTGGTTCAGCACAGCCTCCTCTAAGGTACTGTAACTTCCGCGTACCTGGTCAGGGGTGATCAAGTTCTCCTTTCCCAGTTCATCCAGAATAACCTGGTCGAGTGCATCTAATACCTCCGAAGTAAACTTCTCCGGGACGGTAAAACCCTCCCTCTTAATCTCATCGTCTTTGGCATTCATGGTGATAAAGACGGGAGTATGATCAGGATGCTCCTCCGACCATTTTTTTAGGTCTTGCAGGCAACTTTTGAACGTAAGATAATGACTCCGAAAATCGATTTCCTGGATATGGAATATTTTGAAGCCAGGCTCCATCATCTGCTTTTCGGGGTCATACTTGGCTTGGTTCTTCACCCAGTCTAGCCCCTTTGGATGCGCATACTTGCCTCCCTTTGCATCGGCATAGACATCAATTTCCAGGTTAGCCAAGCCCCTGTTCAGTTGTTCTAGTATACTTATATGGCTGTATTCTATGCCATCTGCCATGCTTCCGCTGGTTTGCTTCAGCATCTTGAACAAGGCAGGGTCAATCGCTTGCTTGTAGCTGTTGTGAGACCCAATTACTTGAATTTGATTAAGCCGTAGTTGCCCTGCTTCTTTCTCAACTTTACTACCTGACTTCCCTTTCCGAGCCTTAGTGCCCTGTGCCTCAACGGTACCGATTAACAGGAAACTGGCTAATAGGATGATTATTTCTTTCATTGTTTTGAGCTTAGTAATCTTGATTTTGTAGTCTTGATGGGTGATCGGTCTTTCCAGTCTACTTATTTTCGTATTAACCAAAACGTACCTATTAGTTTCGTCAAAACTCTGCCCAATATAGCTCAAATCCCGATTCACGCAACAATATATCAAGATCAATCGCAGCGCAGAGGATGATAGTTCATAGTCAAGTCGGAGACTTATACTACATCTTAACCACCAATTACAAACTGGCGGTAGCGGAAAACAAACCTACTACGCCTTCTCCTCCTTCCTCCCTTCCTCCTCTAATTTTATTCAGACCGCAAACTCTTCACCGGATTCATGAGCGCCGTTTTCACGGCCTGAAAACTAACCGTCAGTAGCGCTACCCCGATGACCAGCCCACCCGCCACCGCGAAGTACCACCACTCCATAGCAATCTTGTAGGCAAAGTCTGCCAGCCAATGCTGCATAGCGTACCAGGCGAGCGGCGAGGCAATGACGAGCGCCACCACAATCAGTTTCAAAAACCCTCCCGATAGCAAGGCTACAATACTGGCGACGTTTGCACCCAACACTTTACGTATCCCGATTTCCTTCGTACGGGTTTCGGCAGAAAAAGCAACCAGACCAAACAAGCCCATGCTGGCGATAAAAATGGCAAAGACCGTAAACATTTTGGCCATCCGGGTTTCAGTCTTGAAGGTAGCATCGAAGGCATCATCCAGAAAATAATATTCGAAGGGCTTCTGTGGCTCGTATTTCTTAAAAATTCGGCCCAATGTGGCTACTTTCTCCTGGATGTTGGCTTGCGGATCGAGCTGTACGTACAGTTCAGCACCACCCAGCGTTCTTACCAGATTAGTGGTGTCGTTCACCACAAAAAGCCCCATGGCCTTGATTTTATCCTGGATGGACGAGAAATGAAAATTTTTCAGAACTCCGGCTACCCGGCTACCCTTCACAACCTCCTGCCCGACAGGGTCGCCTCGCATTCCCAAATCTTTGATTGCTGCTTCGTTCAAAACCATATAGTTTTGGTTTTTCCACGATCCGGCGCCGGGAGGGGTTTGCCAGTTTAGTCCCAGCATTTCGATAAAATTCTGATCAACTGTATACGTCACAAGGGGTACCTCTTGCTGGGTTGAAAAGTTGCTCAAAAAGAACATATTGTATCCCTTAAATAACCCCACATTGGTTACAGCTACCTGCTTCACACCCACTTGGTCACGGATTTCGTTGCGCAACGGAAAATACGTAGTGGCCACAGAGGAGGATAAGGGAATACTTAAAATCTGATCTTTATACAGTCCCAGTTTCTTGGTTTGCATATAGCTGAGTTGCTGCTTCACGACCAGACTACACACAATCAGAACAATGGAGACGGTGAACTGCACCACCATGATAAACCGCCTTACACCGGCACTTCCCTGCCCCCCCATGAACCGTCCTTTGAGCACCGCTAGCGGGGCAAAACCAGACAACACCAACGCGGGGTAGCTGCCGGCAATGAGTGCGCTTACCACTAGTAGCCCAAGTACATAGCCCAAAAATGAAGTAGAAAATAGAAACGAAGAGTCGATTCGCAAATCGAGTAGATCGTAAAAGGGCTGCCGCAACAGCTGCACCAACCCAAACGCGAGCAAAAAAGCCATGGAACACAGCAAAATGGATTCGATATAGAACTGCCTCACCAAACTACCCCGCCCCGCGCCTACTACCTTGCGTACGCCCACCTCTTTGGCGCGCAACGTGGCCCGCGCCGTGGTGAGGCTCATGTAGTTAAAAAGGGCCAAAAAGAGAATAAGCACTGCTACACCCGTAAAAATGTAGATCAGCTTCGTGTTGCCCGACTCATTGAAGTTATTGCCCAAATGAATCGTTGTAAGGCCTTCAAGCTGGTAGTCGGATTGGCTATCAAAAGCCCCCGTCTTTTTGCCTTCTTGCTTGATGCTTTTCTCCACCATAGCCACCGACTGGTCCGAATCCAGCAGCAAGTAGGTGTTGAATACGCCCGCCTGATCCCACTCTTTTTTATTGCTTTCACTCAACTGAGGGTAGGTGGCCGTAGAAGCCACAAAATCGAAATCGAACGATGAATTGGACGGTGGGTTGGAGGCCACACCGATGATCTGCATAGGGTGTTGACCTTCGTACGTCAGGCTCTTGCCAATCGGACTTTCCTCACCAAAGTATTTTTTAGAGGCGCGCTCCGAAATGACCATCGTAAACGGCCGGTCGAGGGTGGCAGCGCTACCTTCTTTGATGTGAAAGGAAAATACAGTAAAAAAGGAAGGATCGGCAAACATGAAATTCTGCTCGTAAAAGGCTTCTTCCCCACGGGCAGGGTTTTTCATAACGACCTTATCTACCGCTACTTTTACCCGTACGTACTCCTGCACCGCGGGGCTATTCTCTTTTAGCGCCGGACCTAGTTTGGCCGAAAAGGAATTGAACTGCATAGTTTGCTCCCCCATTTTGACTTTGGCCAATATTCGGTAAATCCGAGGGTAGTTCGCATGGAATTTGTCGTAGCTGAATTCGTGCATCACAAACATCAGGATCAGCACCGACACCGCCATGCCCATCGCTAGCCCGACGATGTTTATCAGCGAGTACGTCCGGCTCTTAATCAGGTTTCGAAGGGCAATTTTTAGATAGTTTTTTAGCATGGCTGTTGTTTGTATCGATTCATGGGGAAAAGGAAGAAAGGCCAAGGGTAAATATTCTTTTCTCCATTCCTCCTTTCCTCCTCTAATTCTATTCCGACCGCAAACTCTTCACCGGGTTGGCCACGGCGGCTTTGATGGATTGGTAGCTGACGGTCAGGAAGGCTACTACCACCGACAGCAGACCAGCTACCAGGAATACCCACCAGGGTAGGTCAATGTGGTAGGCGTAGCTTTGCAGCCATCCGTCCAGAAAATACCAGGCAAGGGGCGACGCTATCAACAACGACACCAACACCAATTTCAGGAAGTCGACCGACAGCAAACTTACGAGGCCCGTAACGCTGGCCCCGAGTACCTTGCGTACGCCTATTTCTTTGGTACGCTGCTCGGTGGTATAGGCCGCCAAACCAAACAGTCCGAGGCAGGCAATCAGGATGGCTGTAACGGAGAAAAACAAGACAATGGAAGCCGTGCGCTTCTCGGCAGCATAGAGCTTGGCAACGGCAGCGTCCAGAAAGAGGTAGTCAAAGGCCGATTCGGGAATGTGCTTTTTGAACCCGGCTGCGAGGGCCGTCAAATTATCGGAAACCCTACCTCCCTTCACCCGAACCAACAGATTACCCATGCCGTCCGTAGCGCTGTTGTGAAAGGCATAGGCCCCAATGGGCCGGTGAAAGGATTCAAAATGGAAGTCTTCCATTACACCTACGATGATCGTGCGGTCATAGTCAAACATATTGTAGGCCGTTTTGCCAATGGCCTGCTCGGGAGTAATACCCATAAAATCAACGGCGGTTTTATTCAATACGATCTGGACCATTGAATCGGCATCAGACGTTTTCTTGGAAAACAACTTCCCGGCGAGTAGTTTGATATTCAGCGTATTCAGAATTTCCGGTGAGGTTTGATTCGTCTGAATAGCCAGTCCAGTACCGGAGGTGGCGTCTTTGGACAAGATTCGGCCACTACCACTGGCACCGGGGTAGGTTTGGGTTTCGGAAACATCCTCAACAAAGCCGAGGGTTTTGTAGTAGCCTTTTAGGCTATTGATCTGCGCCTGATTCTCGGCTCCTTGGGTCGAAATGGATATCACCTGATCGGGACTATACCCCAGATTTTTCTCCTGCACAAATTGCAGCTGACGATAAAATACAAAGGTGCTAATGATGAGAATGATGGAAGCCGTAAATTGAACAATCACCAACCCTTTGCGAATCCAGGTGGCAGAAAAGTCGGAACTCCCCCCTCGACCAAACAGGCTCAGCGGTGAAAAGGAAGATAACATCAAGGCCGGGTACGAACCTGCTACCAACGAAAGCGCTACTATGGTAAGCAGGATACTACCCAATACAGTGGCGTTCAAAAGTGCTTCGTAGGTAATATTCTTGTCAGCAATGGTATTAAACAGCGGTAGGAAGGCCATAAAAAGTACCAGCCCGAAACCGATAGCGGCCGTGACCATAATCAATGCCTCCACGTAGAAGCGCTTTACCAGATGAAACTGACTAGCCCCCATTACCTTGTTCAAACCTACTTCCTTTCGACGTTTCTGCGATTGGGCCGTAGCCAGGTTCATGTAGTTGATGCAGGCAATGAGCAAGATACCAATCGCCAACGCAATGAGGATATTGACTTGCTGAAAATCACCGGTCCGGGTCGTACTTGCACTGCTGATGTGCGTCGAATAAAGGTGAACATCAGAAAGTGGTTGCAGCCAAAACCTAAACCATTGCCTGTTTTTGTCCACCTTCTTATCAAGTACCTGATTGATCTTCGCTGCTACGGTCTCCTGAATAGCGTTAGGAACAAGCAAAAAGTACGTTTCATAGCTTGCGTTGCTCCAATGCAGCTGTTTACTAGCCCAACCTACCGTGGCAAATGAGCCAATGAGTTCGGCGTCGAGGGTAGAGTTCGAGGGAAAATCTTCGTAGACTCCCGAGATCGTAACGTCGAAGTCATGGTCTACGGTCAGAGGCTTGCCCACTGGGTTTTCGTTGCCAAAATATTTCTGAGCCGTAGACCGACTCAACATGATTTTATTGGGGGCATCAAGGGCCGTTTTTGGGTTCCCGAATACGAGTGGAATATCAAAAACGTCGAACAAACCGGGGTCTGACCAGTAGAGCTTTTTCTCCGCAAACTTATCTTGATCGCTTTGCACAAAGGCAGTTTTCCCGAACGAATGATACAGAAATCGGGCAAAGGCTTTAATTTCGGGAATCTCTTCCGTCATGATTGGCCCCACAATATTGGGTACGGATGCCCAGTCGTTGCTTGTCCCGTCAAAAGTGGCCGTCAATCCGACGCGGTAAATATCGTCCGATTTCTTGTGATAGCGATCAAACGAAAGTTCCTCTTTGGTATACAAGAAAAGGTAGAGAAAAATGGCAACCCCTACCGACAGCCCCACTAGATTGAGCAATGAGAAAAGGCTATTTTTCCGCAGGCTACGCCAAGCTATTTTGAATTGGTTTTTGATCATGGCTTTTTTAAAAAGGATTAATGGAGAAAGGGAGGAAAGGAAAAAGGAATCGTTCTTCGCTCCTTTCATCCTTCCTATTTTTCTTGCTTGATTTTTATTTCAATAGGACTTTTGCAAAACTGAAATTTTATTAACTTGTGGGATGAAAACAACGCGCGAACTTTACTGCCAGTACCTTCTTTCGAGCCAAGTCAACTACACCTGCACGAATCTGGCTGACCATTTTGCCGACCTGA
>Ga0105053_10002951_pt1 | contig 26151 bp, 8 predicted proteins | sample BON01_FD_78093 | JGI IMG/M metagenome (GOLD analysis project Ga0105053, IMG submission 78093) | Freshwater microbial communities from Lake Bonney liftoff mats and glacier meltwater in Antarctica - BON-01 | ecosystem: Environmental > Aquatic > Freshwater > Ice > Glacier meltwater | place: Lake...
CCCCCCCCCCCCCCCGCCCCCGCCCCCGCCCCCGCCCCCGCCCCCGCCCCCGCCCCCGCCGCCAGCGCGCCCGAGCGCCGCCTGCCGCCGCACCTGCGCCTGGCCGTGTCGCGCCGCGCCGCCACAGCTGCCCGCCTCTCGTCCTTGCCGGCGCTCCCCTCGTCCTCTGCCGCCGCCGCCGCGCCCGCGCCCGCCCCCTCCGCCGCCGCCGCCGGCGAGGAGGCGCTCTGCGCGTGCCGTGCCTCGACGCCCGCCCGAGCGTGACGCTCCCCTGCGGCCACCGCGTCCTGTGCGGCGAGTGCGCGCCGGCCGTGCAGGCGCGGTTCGGGGGCCGCGAGGGCGGCGCGTTTTGCCCCATGTGCGGCACCACGACCAAGTGACGATGAGAGCAACAAATACGAGAAACGATGAGAGCGAGAGGCCGTCGCCGTCGGCGGCGGCGGCGAAGTGCGCTGCTGCTCTGTGCGCGCGTCGCGCCGCCGCCGCCGGACAGAGAGAGAAAGAGAGAGAGAGCAAGTAAGACAGAGCAAGTAAGACAGAGCAGGAGATAAACTGTGTAATGAGCGCACTGTGACCGCGTCCTGATGAATCTGAACGACGGCGACGAGAAACGCCCAGCCTCGCCCTCGCGCGCGCCTGCTTGCGCTACAATGGCGAGGGGCGGCAAAGCGCCCTTTTATTGTTTCGCCGCCCTCTCCCTCGGCGCTTCAAACCTCCTCGAGGTCCTCGCCCGAAATCTCGCCGTCGCACATGGGGCACCTGCCCCCCGAAGCCGCCAGACACGCGCGCATCGGCCCGAGGCGGCAAGGGAAGCGGCAGCGCGGGCACCGGCCCCGCGACGGCGACGGCGGTAACGACGGCCGCGGCCGCGGCGCGGCGCCCGCTTGCCGCCGGCCCTGCGGCCCTTCCGCCAGCGTCACGCGCATGCCCGACGCCACGCAGTAGGGCACCACGGACCCGCACCCGGCGCAGTCGAGCCGCGACGCCGGGCCGGGCAAGCCGCAGCAGAGACACGGCGCGCGTGGCTCCTCCGCCGGGGGGCCGTCGCCGTCGTCGGCGCCGCTGCCACCGCCGCCCCGCTCGCCGCCCCGCCCGCCGCCCCGCCCCCTCGCCAGCAGCCGCGCCAGCTTGCCCCTGTACGCCCGCGGCACGCGCGCGCGGTGCTCGGGCCGCGCCAGCTGCTCGGCCAGGCCGTGCGCCGCGTCCCGCATGCCCGCCCGCCGGCACTCGATCACGCCAGAGGTCAGCAGGGCGGCCGCGTGCGCGGGGAAGTGCTCCCGCGCGGAGGGCGCCAGGCGCAGCAGCAGGAGGGCGGCGGAGCGGTGGTCGCCGCGCGAGGCGGCGGCGCGCACGAGCACGTAGGTGTGCAGCAGGGAGAGCAGGAGGGCGAGCTCGCGCGGAGGCGGGGGGGTTGGAGGGGCGGCGGCGGGCGAGGAGGGGCCGGGTCGCGCGCTGCTCGTCGCTGCTCCCGCACCTCGGTCGTCGGCGGCTGCTGCGGCGGCGGCTGCGTCGGCGGCGGCAAGGCCGAGCGCCGAGCGAGAGGGGGGCGACACGGCCAGGTGCGCGGCGAGCAGCACGTCGCGCGCGGGGCGGTACCTGCCGGCGGCCTGCTCGCGGCGCGCCGCCCTCAGCGCGCGCCGGGAGGCGGCGGCCCGCCGGCCGGCCGCGGCCAGGGCGAGCACGCGCAGGCGCTCGACGGCCAGCTGGGGCAGCGCGGCGAGCGGGCCGGGCGGCGGCGGCGGGGGCGCGGGCGACGCCGAGCCGCCCGCCCCTCCTGCCGACGGCGGCTCCCCGGGCTCCTCGTCCTCGTCCTCGGCACAAGGCGCGGGAGACAAGCCGAGGACCGCGAGCACGGGCGGGAGCAGCGGCTGCGGAGTCGAGGAGGGCGACGCTGACGCTGCAGCCGCCGCCCCCTGCTTGCCCCGTTGCTGCGGCGGCTGCTGCGGCTGCTGCGGCTGCTGCTGCTGCCAGCCCCGCGCGCCCGCGAGCGCGATCGCCCGCTCGACCGCGTCGGCCGTCCCCGCGCGCAGGTACAGCAGCACGGCGCGCCCTGGGCCGTCGATGGTCAGCCGAGGAGCGCTCGACGCATCCCCCGACGACAACAAGACCCACGGCACCGGCGGCAGGAGGAGACCTGCACGTGCAGCGCCGGCCGCTGCAACAGCGCCCGCCGCTTGCTGCGCCGCCGTCGCCGCAACAGCCGCGGCGTGCTCTGCTGCCTCGGCGCCGTTGGCCGCCACGAGCCCCTTCCCGGCCCCCGACCACGCGTCCGCCGCGCGCACGCTGTCCCCGCACCGCTCCAGGTAGCGTGCCAGGCGCGCGAGGCGCTCCGCCCCGGCCGCCGAGACCGCGCGCGAGGGGGCGGCGGCAGCGGCCGAGGGGGCGCCCGCCCGCGCCCCGCCCCTGGCACCCCACGGCCGCAGCAGCAGGTCCGACAGGGCCGGGAGCAGGCCGCGCGCGGCCGCGAGCTCGAACGCGCGGTCGTCCTGCCCGGCCAGCAGCAGCATCTCGAGCGCCGTGGTGGCCTCGCGGCTGGAGGAGGCGGACTGCGGCTGCTTCGAGGAGGAGGACGACAACGAGGACGACGGCGGCGGCGGCACCGACGACGCCGCCGCGAGGAGGCACCGGCGCGCCGCTTCTAGCGCTGCGGGCGCCAGCCAGGCATCGTCCTCCTGCCCCTCGCCCTCCTGCCCCTCGCGTCCCGGCGAGGCCTGCGCCGGGCCAAACAGCAGCAGGGCGGCAGGGCCGCCGCCGCAGCGCTCGCGCAGAAGCGCGCACCCGCGCGCGAGCCAGCCGTCCCGCAGTCCACCGGCGCCGGCGTCCGCCCGCGCCCAGCACAGCCTGACGGCTGCGGCGACGTCGCCCGCGGCGCAGAGCGCGCCGGCGGCCTCGTCGTGCCTGCCGCGATCTTGCAGCGCATGCGCGTAGGCGGACTGCAGCTGCTTGAGCCGCTGCCCCCGCTGCTGCCACCTCTGACGCCGCCTCTCTCCCCGCGGCCCGTCCTCGTCGCCGCCGCCGCCGCCGTTCGACGACTGCTGCTGCCGCTGACGCCGCTCGGCCGCCGCCGCCGCCGCCGCCGCCGCGGCCAGCCGGGCCATCATCGGCGACGCCGCCTCGAGGTCCCCCTGCGCGACCAGCGCGCCCGCCGCGCTCAGGTCGTCTCCCGCGCGCTGGTGGCACAGGGCCACCTCACGCGCGTGGCGTTGCACGCCCCCGCCGGCCCGCTCGAGCTCGGCCGCCAAGCGGCGCCAGACCGCGCGGCCCCCGCCCGCGCGCTCGGTCCGCTCGGCGGCGGCCACCGCCCCGGGCGCGTCGCCTGAGCGGGCGGCGCAGCGCGCCAGGCCCGAGAGGCAGGCGCGGTGGCGCGGCGGCAGCGGGTGACGCTTGTCGCTGTCGTCCGCGTCGTCGCTTTTGGCGTCGCTGCCACTGCCGCTGTCGCTGCTGCTCGCCCACTCGTCGCCATTGCTGCTGCTGCTGATGCTCCCGCCTGCGTCTGACGACGACGACGACGACGACGAAGACGCCCCCGCCCACTCCTCGTCCCAATGCTGTTGCTGCTGCTTGTCGTCGTGCGGCCGCGCGTCCGGGCCCTCTTCTGCATCCTGCAGGGCCGACTTATACAGCTCGAGGGCGCCCGAGTGCTCGCCCTCGCGCTCCAGCTGCCGCGCCCGCCGCGCGCGGCACAGCAGCACCCGGCGCCGCGCGGCTTTCGGGAGGGAGGAGGAGCGCCCGCTGGCCGCCGCCGCGCTGTCGCCCCAAACCAGCGGGCCCGTCTTTTCTGTGTCCGACGCGAGCTTCACGGCGCGGTCCCACTGTCCTAGCGCGCCGTGCAGGTCCATGGCGGCGCATGGGCGGCGAGCGGCCAGCAGCAGGCGCTCGACGCCGTCAGGCCCGCCTGGCGCGTCGTCGCCTCGCCGCCCCGTCGCTTGCCCGCCCCCCGCCGCCCCCTCCTCTTCCGGTGGCCGCAAACGCAGCAGCAGCCCGGCCGCAAACGCCCCGCGCGCGAGCGTCCACTCCTCCGCAGCCAGAGACGACGCGGCCAAGGCACCTTCCGCATCGCCCGCCTCGGCCAGCGCGGCGGCGGCCGTGCCGCAGTCGAGCGCGTCGAGCGATGCGGCCGCCAGCGCGCGCCAGCAGGACGCCGGCTCCGAGCCGTCGCCGCGGCTGTTTGCCGCCGCTGCCGCCGCCGCCGCCGCCGCTGCTGCAGCGTTCCACCCGCGCGTCTCGAGCTGTCCTCCCGCGGCGATCACTTGCCGCAAAGCGGCAACGCCTCCGTTGGCCATGCAAACAGGGGCCAAAACGCTTTCCGCCACCGAGCGATCGCCGGCAGCCCCGCCGCCATAGGCGAGCGCGGCCGCCGCAAACGGCGCCGGCGCGCCCTCGCCGCCGCCCGCACCCGGCGCCCACCCGCACGCGGCCACCACACCAGCCGCGAGCGACGCGGGGGCGGCGCGGCCCAAGGTCGACGGCCCAGAGCGGGCGCCGTAGGCGCGATCACCGTTTCCGGTGGCGATAGCGGGCGCGCAAAGGGACAGGCCCTCGACCCGTGCGAGAGGCTGGACGCCGCGGCCGTCGTCCGGCGGGCCGCCCGCCGCCGCCGCAGCCGCCGCCGCAGCCGCCGCAGCCGCCGCCGCGAGGCCCGACGCCGTCGGGCGCGCGGCGACGCGGTACGCAGACGCCCAGAGGCGCGGCCGGTCGCCCGGCCCGACCGCTGCCTTGATGGCCGCGATCGCAAAAACGTCTCCAAAGGTTGAGTCCCACAGCACGCTCACCGAGACAGGAGGCGCCTCTTCGGCCGTGGCCGCCGCCTCAGCCGCCGACGACGACCGTGCGCGCTCTTGGGGCGGACGGCCCGCCCCCTCCTCGCCGCCCCCCGGGCCCCACGCCTGCCTCCCTAGCTCGACGACGCTGCCGTCCGCGGCGTTGACGACAAAGGCGCCGCCGAGGTGGTCGACGGCCACGGCGCGCACGCCCGCGGGCTGCAGACCGACGGCCGCGAGGGGCTCGCCGGAGGGGTGGCGCCAAGAGGCGACACAGGCCGCGGCCGGGCGGGGGCCGGATGCTGCAGCGCGGTTGCTGCTGGCGCCGGCAGCCTCCGACCCCCACGACACCAGGTAAAAGCCAACCGACCCGTCCGAGGCGCCCGTGACGACGAAGTCGGCATTGGCGGAGAGGCACGAGACCTGAGCAGGGGGGCGAGAGGCGCGGCCGCGCAGCCCTTGGTGCTGCTGCTCGGCGGCCGCGACGGGCGGCGGCGGCAAGACGACATCGTCAGCCGCGGCAGCCCCGTCCTCGCCCTCGCCGCCGCCGCCGTCCCCCTGCCGGCCGCCTGACGCCCACAGGCGGTGCACGATCACCGCCCGCCGAGCGGGCTCGCGCTCGTCGCTGACGCCGACGAGGGCCGCCGCGTAGGCCGCCCCGCCGCCGCCGCCGCTCAGCGCCAGGGCAAGCACCCGCCCGGGGTAGCCCCTCCGCAGCAAGAGGGCGGGCGGCTTCGGCGGCGTTGGCGGCGTTGGCTGCTGCGGTGGCGGCGGCGCCCTTGGCGGCAGCACGGCCACGTCGTAAAACCAGGCCTGGTGGCCCGCGGCGGCCGCGACGACCAGGGACCCGAAGCCAGCGCCGCTGCTATCCCCGACGGCCAGGAGCGACGGCTCGCACTCGAGGGGGATGCGGACGGTTGCCGCCGCCGCTGGAGGGGCACCGCCCGCTTGCCGCGCCAGCCCTGCCGCCGCCGCCGCCCTGCCCGCCGCCGCTGCCGCCGCCGCCGCCGGCACCGCCAGGGCGCCCGCGTCCGCGACCGTAACCTCGCGCAGCGACGATAAGTACGCCACGACGTTGGCGGTCGAGCTTTCCGCGCACACCGCCGGCAGCCGCGCCACAAAGACGGCCGCCGCCGCCGCCGACGCCCCTGCTTGTCTGGCGGCGGCGGCGGCGCCCCCCGCGCCTCCCCCTCCTCCTCCTCCTCCCCCGACCGTGCCGACCGCCACGAGCTGGCCGTCCGCCGACCAGCTCGCGCAGGTGGCGCGTGCCCCCGGCGCCAGGTCTAGGGGCGTGCACGCCGGCGGCACGACGTCGGAAGGGGCGTCCAGCTGCCGCTGCTGCTGCTGCTGCTGCTGCTGCTGCCTCTGCGGCGGCCGCCAGCGGGCGGGGGGCACGAGCGCGGCGCCGCCGGCCGAGCCGACGACGGCGAGCACCCCCGTGGCCGCGCAGTGCGCCAGCGAGACGACCGCGCCCTGGACGCTTGCCGCCGGCGCGAGCGGCTGCTGTCGAGATGCGGCGTTTGGGCCGACGGCGGCGGACGCGGCCAGGTCGAGCGCGCTCAGGCCGCTGTTGCTGCCGCCGCTGCCGCCGCCGCCGCCAAGGCTCGCGCGCCGGCCAAAGCTTGCCCCGATGCTGCTGCTGCGCACGAGGCGGCCGGCGAGGCCAAAGGGCGTCGGCGGCGGCCCGGGGCCCGTCGCTCCACCGCCCTCGCCGAGCGAGCAGGCGCCCTCAAAAACGAGCACGTGGCCGCTCTCGAATCCGACGGCCAGCGGTGGCGGCCACGACGGCGGCGAGGGTGGTGGCGCGGGGCCAAGGCCGCCGCCGTCGCCGCCACCGCCGCTGGCGTCTGCTGTCGCCTCCGGCCGACGTGGGCGGGCCGGCGGCGGCGGCGGCGGCCGCGGCGGCGAGGACAGCCAGGCGACGGCCGTGGGCGCGCCGTACGCCGAGGGCAAGGCGGCGCGGACCATGGGCGCCTCGGCCGCCGTCCCCTGTCCGCCGAGCTGGAAGCACGCGAGCCACAGGGCGCCCTTGGTGGTCGTGAGAGCGATGGCCGCCCGCCCGCCGCCGCCGCCGCCGCCGCCGCGCTCGCCCACCGACGCCTCCTGCCCGTCCTCTGTCGCCGCCGCCACGGCCGCCACGGCCACCCGCAACGGCCGCCCGCGAAAGCCAAAGGACACGACCGTGGGCCCGACTTGGCCGCCTCCTCCGCACGCCCGGCTGACCGTCACGCGCTTGTCGTTCCCGACAAGCACGAGCAGCGGGCCCGAGGGCGCCGCCGCCGCCGCCCCCGCCGCCCCTATCGCCGACGCCAGCGCTACGCCCGCCCGCCGCGGCTTGACGCCGCGGCCGAGCGCCGAGGCGCCGAGGCTGAGGCCGCCCGGGTGCTTCGGGGCGCAGGGAGGGCCGCGCAGCTGGCGCAAAGGGTGGTAGAGCTGCGCGCCGCCTTTGGAGGAGCACATGGCCAGCGCGAGGTTGGCCGACGAGAGAGCGGGGCAGGGGAGCCACGCCAGGGCGGTGATAATGGGGGTGGTGATGAGGGCGCCGCCGTCGGCAGCCGGGGGGGCTATCGCCGCCGTCGCCGCCGCCGCTCCTGCGGGCGAGGCGGCGGCGGCGGCGGCGGCGGCCGGCCCCTCGGCGCCTAGGCCGACGCGCTGCAGCTCGCCCGTGGCGGCCAGCCAGATGGCCGCCTCGGCGGCGCCTCTCGGGGCGAGGGCCGCGAGCGCGGCGCCGGAGGGGTCCCAGCAGAGCAGCGGGGCATCGGCCGCAGCGGCAGCAGCGGCGGCCACGGCGGCGGCGGCTGCTGCGGCGGCGGCGGCGCCCGCTGCGGCGGCGGCGGCCGAGGCCGAAGCGCAGGCGTTGCGGGATGGCAGCGGCGCGGGCGGAGGCGCGTTGGCGGCCGCCGCGTGCAGCAGGGGAAACTGCACCAGGCGCCTGCCCGCGCGGTCAAAGATGGCGACGGACTGCCGTGTTGTTCGGGGGGGGAGAGGGCGGCGGCGGAGAGGAGAGGCGGATGAGCACGGCGCGTCTGGCGGCGGCGGAGAGCCGAGGGGCGGGGGACGTTGTTGCGCCCGGCACGGACGGACGGGCGAGCAAAAAAAAAGCGGCGCCCCCCCACAAGTTTCCCCCCTCCCTCCCTCTCACCTGCGCGGCGGCGACGGCCAGGTGCGCGCCCGCCGGGTCCCAGGCGCACGTCGGAGCGGCCCGATTCACGGCGGCCGTCCGGCCCGTGAGCCCCAGAGAGGCGCGCGAGGCCTCGAACAGGAGCGGGGCCTGCGGTTGTTTTTTCGGATTCGTGTTTGGTTTCGGGGAGAGGGGCGGCGGACGGCGGAGGCGATCAGCGGCGCCGCTCGTCTTCTTCTCTTGTGCGCGCCCCTCAGACGTTGCGCGTCCTTCCTCCTTACCGCCATCGCGCTCTCCAGCGCGCGTGTACACTCTTAGCCGTTGGATGACGACTCGAAAAGCTTATTAACAAGAGAACACGGGTTTTCCTTCCAAGGGGAGAACGAACGAACGACAAGAGAGAGCGCACGTCGCCCGCCCCGGCTTCTTCGGCCCCCGGCCCACAACGCACGACAGACAGAGTTGTGAGGGGGGGGAGGGGGGAAGGGGGCGGCGGGCACGGTGGTGGTGTGGGAGGATTGCGGGACCGGGCTTTCATGAAGCCAAGGCCCACACTCCATGCAGGGCGAAATCAAACAAGTCCCACGCAAGGGGCGGGCGGGACGGCGGAAAAAAGGAAAGAAGCGAAGCAGGGGCGACGAAGGAGCGGGGGACGAAGGGGGCGGGAACCGAAGAAAGGCGTCGTTTGCGTCGTCGAACGAAAGAACGGGACAGGAGGGGCGGTCGAAACCAAACAAGCGGCTTGCGACATTCGAACACCGAAACGATACGGTGCGTGATGGCGAGGGAAAGGGGAGGGTTGTGGGGGAAGAGGTGGTGGCGCATGTCGGTGTTGCTATTTTCGATTTCGATTTCGATTTCGATTTCGATTTCGATTTCGATTTCGAAAGCGCGCAAAAGAGGGGGCGAGCGCGGTGCGGGGGGGGCGGGCGGGGCAAGAGCCCTCTGTCTTTCTTGTCCTTCCTTTCTGTGCGCGACAGATCAGGTAATACGCGTGTCAGGCGCCGACGGTGGCGGCGGCGGCGGCGGAGCGCAGGCGCGGGGCAGCCGCGCGGGGCGCAGGGGCGGGCGAGGCGTCGCGCGGGGCGCCTGAGCCACCCCCGAGCGCCTCGTCGCCACCCTCGGCCTCGGCCTCGGCCGCCTCCGCATCCCCGCCGCCGCCGTTGGTCGAGGCCGGGGCGCTGGCCATGACGACGCCCTCCCCGCCCGACGACGCCGCCGCGACGGCGGCGGCGGCAGTGAGGCGGCCGGGCTCCGACGCCGCGTCCTCGTCGTCATGCGCGTCGCCGTCGGCCATCTCCTCGTCGTCCTGCTGGTTGTCGGCAGAGGCGCCGCCGCCGCCGTTGACGCCGCCGTTGCCGCCGTGGCCGGCGCCGTCGCCGTTGCCGCTTTCGTCGCGGCCGGCCCCGCGCGCGCGCGCCCGTCCCGCGCCTCCTCCAAACGCGCCCGTGAGCCCGGCGAACAGGCCGCCAAACACGCCCGAAGGGCGGCCCCCGGCGGAGGCGCGCCCGGCGTGCTCGAGGTTGAAGGGCGTCGACTTGGTCCGGCGCATGCCGCCGCCGCCGCCGCCGCCGCCGCCCGCGCTCGGGCCAAAGGCGCCGCCAAAGGCGTCGTTCGGGTCGACGGCGTGGTAGTGCCGGGGGGAGGAGGGGGCGCCTGCGGGCGGCGAGGCGCTGAGAGGCGCAGGGAGGACGGCGCCAAAGCCGCCAAAGCCGCCGATGACCGGCGGCGACGCGCTGGCGCCGCCAAAGCTGCCGCCAAAGCCGCCGCCGCCGCGAAGCGCCTTGGTCGGCGGCTGCGTGGCGAGCGTCCCGCCCGACCCGGCGGCGTCGCCCGCCGCCACTGCCACCAGCGGGCGCGCGCCCGAGGCGCACCCGTCGTACGCGGCGGCGGCGGCGGCGGCCGCAGCAAGCACCTGCGCGTCGCGGGCGCGCGCGTCGCGCGCCGAGCGCGGGTTGGGCGAGCCGGCGCCGCCCGACGCCCGCGCGACCAGCGCCTGGTGCTCGCGCGACTCGGGCTCGATGAGGGCGCCGCGGGGGGCGGCGGGCGGGCGCTTCTTGGTGGGGATGGCGACGGGCGCGTGGGGCTCGGGGAGGAGGGCGGCGTGGGGCGACGGCGGCGGGGGGGAGGGGGCCCCACCGGGCGGCTGCTGCTGCTGCTCCAGCGACCGCCGGGGACGAGGAGGGGGCGCCGCGCGGGGCCCGCTCGTGGCGTCGCTGCGGAGCTGGTGGTCGGCGCCCGGCGGGTGGTGCGAGGCCGCCACGACAGGAGGAGCGGCGGCGTCGGCGGCCGCAGGGGCGGCGGCGGCCGTCACGGCAGCTGCGGAGGCAAGAAGGGCGCCGACGCCGCCGTCGCCTCCGCCGCCGCCGTCGTAGTTGCGAGCGGCGGCGGCGGCCGCCGCGGCGACGACCGACAGCGGCGACGGCGACGGCGCGCGCTGCTGGTGCTGGTGGTGGTAGTTCTGCATCTGCTGGGCCGAGCGCGTGGGCGGCGGCGGCATGAGGCCGTGGCTGGCGGCGGCCGCGTAGGCAGTGGCGGCGGCGAGCGCGGCGGCGGCGGTAGCGGCGCCGGCGCTGGCGGTCGACCCAGCCGGCTGCTGCTGCTGCTGCTGCTGCTGGTGCTGCTGGTGCTGCTGGTGGTGCTGCTGAGGCTGCTGGTGCTGCTGGCGCTGGAGCGTCAGCAAGCCTGCGTCTCCGTTTTGGGCCGGGGGGGACGGGGGCAGCGGCGGTCGGCCTCCCTGCGGGGGAGAGCGCCCGAGGATGCCGGGCGGCTGCCGAGGCGGCGAGCGGCCATGGCGCGCGCCGGGCACGGTCCGCGGCAAGGTGCCCCTGCCGCCGCCGCCGCCGCCAGCGGCAGCCGCGGCTGCGGCGCCTGCCTCGAAGGAAAAGGGCGGAGGCGGCGCGTGCTGCTGCTGCTGCTGCGGCTGCTGCAGCAGCTGCGACTGCTGGGGCGGCGAGGGTGACGGATCGTTGCTGCTGGCCGTGCGCATGGGCCCGGCCATCGCCGGGTGGGCGGGAATGGCGAGAGGCGGCGGCGCGGGCGTCCCGGGCGGCCGCGGCGCGCCGCCGCCGCCGCCACTGCCGGCGGGCCCGGCCGCTGGCGGCTGGTGCTGCTGCTGCTGCTGCGCGCGCAGGTGGCAGGTTCGCTCGTGGCGCTGCAGCGGCGGGCAGGGCTGGAACGCCGTCCCGCGCGACTCGATCGCCGCCCGGGCGCACGCCGCGCCGCCGCTGCCGCCTTGCCGCTGCTGCTGCGCCGCCGGCGGCGGCCCCACGCCCCCGCCGCTGCCGCCGCCCGCCTCGTCGCCCTCGCTCTCGCTCTCGCTGCTGACGTCCCGCCGCGCCGGCCGCGCGCGCCGGCCCGACAGCGTGCTGCGCGTCACGGGCGCGGGCAGCGGGCTCGACAGCGACAGGCCTCGGGCCGCCAGCTCGCGCCCGATCACAGAGATAAAGTCGGCGACCAGGGCTTGGCTCGGAGGGGTGGAGGCCCCCCCCCCCGCGCCGCTGCCGCCGATGAGGCCGCCGTCCGAGGCCCGCGCCGCCGCCGACGCGCGCTGCTGCTGCGAATTCGCGCCGCCTCCTCCTCCCCCTCCTCCGCCGCTGTCGGTCGCCATGGGCGCGCCGCCCAAGGTCGCGCGCGAGCCGCTCGAGGCCGGGTTGGCCATGCCGTCGGCGCTGGCGGCGGCGGCGGCAGCGGCGGCGGCAGCCTCGCCGCAGCCGCCGCCGCCGCAGCCCGGCTCCACGCACGGCGCCGGCCGCGCGGCGAGCAGTGCCTCGATCATGGCGACGGGCCCCGTGCCGCGCAGGGCGAGGTGGGACTGGTGGTGGTGAAGCTGCTGCCGGACGCGGGCGCCGTCGCTGCTGCCGGGCGGGGTGACGTGATGGCTGGTCGTCGGCGCCGCCGCCGCTGCCTGCTGGCCGCCGGGAGGGGAGGCGGCGGCGGCGGCGCCGTCGTCGTCGCCGTTGCCGCCGCCCGCCGCCGCCGCCGCCGCCGCCGCCGCCGTGCACGACGCCACGTCGTACACCGGCACGTACACCAGGCCCCCGAGCCGCGCCACCTGCCCCGCCGCCATGCGCGACCGCGGGTGCAGCGACGCCGGCAGGATCGCCGCGTTCTGCACCACCTGAACGCCGCCGCCGCAACCGAGCCACACGCGGCCGGGCATGCCGTCGCGCGCGGCCTGCGGGCCCGCGGCGCAGCTGGCGCGGCGCAGGGCGGCGAACGCCGGGTCGCCGACGAGCGCGAGGGAGGGGTCGGCGAACAGGCGCGTGGCGCCCGAGACGGCCGGGACGGCGCCGGGCGGCGACTGGGGCGGGGGCGAGCCCGGCGGCGTGGTCGCTGCCGCGGCGGCGGCGGCGGCGGGGCGGCGGCCGGCGAGCATCGGCCGCGCCGGCGCCGGCGACGACGGGCGCTGCTGGCCTTGGTGGCCGGCTGTAGAGGTGGTCGACTGGGCGGGCTGCTGCTGCTGCTTGTGCTGCTGCTGTGGGTGTTGTTGGGGTTGCTGTGCTTGCGCCTGCTCCTCGGGCTCGCCCGCGCTGAACCAGACCTGTTCTTGCAATCGAGGCGGGGGGGGGGGGGGGGGGGCGGGGCGGGGGGGGCGGCGGCGGCGGGACGAGGGCGGAGGGTCGGTGAGGGCGCGACCCTCGATCGAGGCGACGGCCCTCTCTCCGTCGACCTCGACAGTCCGCCCGTTTGGTCGGCGCCCGCCCCCTTGGGCGGGTGGCGCGCACATTCCCTGGGTGTGGCGAGCGCACCCCCTCGACGACGCATCGAGACGCTTTCGCAAGGCACGCGGCGACGGCGCGCGACGGCGGCGGGAACGGCGGTTGCTTCAGGTCGCTGCTTTCTCGCTCGTCTGCTCATCGATGGTTGCGCAATTGGTCAAGGGCGCGCGTCCATCGCCCTACGCTGGCGCATCGAGAGGTCGCAGCGCTCGGTGGCGGTGGCGATTGGGCGTGCGCCGGAAGAAGAGACAAAAGTGCCCAATCGAACGAGTCGCCGCCAAAACGCTGAGGCCGCCAAGGGCCAACAAGCCGACCGTCCAGAACAAGCGGACGAGGGAGTTGCCAACTGTCCAGGCGATGGCGACGAGGGCGCACGCGTCACCGCCCCCCACAAAGGGGCCCCCGTTCAAGGCAAACGTTTGCCAGTGTCGCGTTCTCACCTGCAAAAGGGCAAACGTCGAGAGGTCGAGTTCCGCCACCAGCGCGCGCAGGACCTCGGTGAGGCGGTCGCGCACGGTCGCGCGGAACGCCCGCTCCTCCTCGGCCATCAGCGTCGCGTCCTGGGGCGACGGAGAGCCCATTCTTGTGGTCAGTTGTGGGAGGCTGCTCCCTTCCGCGGCTCAAGTCAATCGAGAGGAGACGGGCGCGGTGGCTGGCCTCGTCAGCCTAGGTCCTAGCATCGGAATCGGATGTTTATGACGCGGTTCATTGATGGCCGAAAGAAAGAGGGGGTAAGAGATTGTGGAGCTTCTCTGCCGCCGACGCCGGCGCCTTCATTGCGCGCCCGGCGTCGGCGTCTTGGGGTCGGCGGTGCTGTCGCCGCCCCCCCAAGAAAATCTCAATAGACCTTTCCTCCCCTCTCCTCCTGTCCTCCATTCTCTTGCCTTCGTTCTTCCTCCCATTTTCGTCAGTCATCTCAATTGCCTCGGGATCGCCGCCCAGTTGCGCGGGCGGTTTCATCCCGCCCGTTTTCTCGCTCGTTTTCGGGCAACGGCGACAGCGGCGCCGGCGACGGCGGAGCCAAAAAAACAACGACGCGAGAGAGAGAGAGAGAGACCCCCCCCTCCATCCATGGACGACGAGCGGATCAAGGCGCAGGCCCAGGAGTTGCTGCGCGTGATGCCGCCCTCGGTGCAGTACGCGCTGATGGCCGCCGCGGCCTCGCTGTTGCCGCCGCCCCCGCCCAGCGTGCCGCCGCTGTCTCTCCCGCCGACGCCTCCGCTGATCGTTGGCGGGGGAGGCGGCCGAGCCGGCGGCGGCGGCGACGCCGGCGACGGCGCCGGCGCCGGCGACCGCCGAGGCACCAGCGCGCCGCCCTCTTCCGCCCGCCTCGCCTCCTCTCCCTCTTCGCTCGCCACTCCGTCGCCCGCGCCCGCCGGGCCGCCCGAGCGTCACATCTTCAGCGGCACAAAGGCGCCTCTGAGCGAGTGCGGCATTTGCGGCGCGACGACGACGGGCGGCGGGTGCTGGCGCCGGCTGTGGATGCTGGCGCAGCCGACCGGCGCGTGGCTATGCGGTTGCAACCGCTGCGGCCTGCGCTTCCGGCACGGCAAGATCGGGCCCCCCAAAACGGGCCCGCTGGCGCCCGCGGTCGGGTGGCGCCTCGCGCCGCCGCCGCCGCGCATGCGCCCCGTGGCGCAGCAGCAGCAGCAGCAGCAGCAACAGCAGCAGCACCAGCAGCAGCAGCAGTCGTTCGGCTACGGCTACAACGACGACGACGACGACGAAGAGGAGGAGCACGAGCACGAGTACGGCCTCGAGGCCGAAGAGGGCGGCGCCTGGCCCGAGAGCGCGGACGAGGCCGCGACGGCGGCGTGGACGCTGGTGGGCATGTCGTGGGCGACGGCGGCGTCTTGAGCGAGAGGCGCTCGCCGGTGATGACGGACAATCAACTTGGCCTATGGCTTGTTCTGTACTGGAAACAACAACAAGATTCTAGCTGCTTCTCAATACACCATTTTCTTGAGTAAAAAAGGACGACAACGACAAACGCCGGACGACGGGTCCCTCGAGAAATTGTCCCGCATTTTCATTTTCCAAACTGTGGCTGCGATGTATCAAAGAGCATCTAGAGAGTGAGCGCGGAGCCGGCAGAGGGATCTGTTGTGCAGTGCGCGCTTGAATCCAAAAAAATTGAACCAAAATGATCAAATCTCGTCGTCCAACAAAAAACTCGGAAAAAACAAACCGATCATTCGTCCGCGCCGGCGACGACGCGCGAGTAGATCTGCAGGTCGGGCGTCTGGTTCAGCACGAAGCCGTTGCTCTCCCCAATCCCACCGCCTGCCGCCCGCGTCGCCGCCTCACGCGAGCGCAGCCCTCCTGCCCAGGCCCCATTGCCGCCCGCCACACCCCCCTCCTCCCCTCCCCCAGCCCCGCTCAGCGCCCCGCGCGTCGCCGAGCCGACCAGCGCCGCGCGCACCTCGTCGGGCGACGCGTCCGGGTGCGCGCCCAGGTAGATGGCCGCCAGGCCCGCGACGTGCGGCACCGACATCGACGTGCCGCTCGCCCACGCGTAGGCGTCCGGCGCCACCCGGCCGCAACGCCGCGCGCCGCCGCACGCGGCCAGGATGTCGACGCCAGGCGCGAGCACGTCGACGCACGGTCCCGTGTTTGAGTACTTGTAGACCGTGTCGCGAAGGGCGGTCGCCGCGCGGCGCGCGACGACGCGCGGGCGCGGCCCGCCGACGACGGCGACGTCGTCGTCGTCGTCCTCGTCGCCGCCGGGGCCTTGCCCGCCCCCTCCGCCAAGCACGGCGTTGCCAAACTTGCCCTCGAGGTCGGTCGCCGCGACCGTCAGCGCCTCGGGCACGCGCGCGGGGGAGACGCCGCACGCGTCGACGCCGCTGTTTCCCGACGCCACCACGACCGTGACGCCCTTTTCGAGGATGGCGGAGCGCACGGCGCGCTCCAGCGGGGCGCTCCACTCGCCGGCGGGCACGCCCAAGCTCAAAGTCACGACCGCGGGCTTTTTTGCGTTGGCGCGGACGTACTCGAGCGCTGAAATGACGTCCTCGATAATTCCGGTTCCGTTGCAGTCGAGCACGCGCAGCGCGACGACCCGCGCGCCCTTTGCGACGCCCACCCGACGCCCGATGGCGGTCGAGGCCACGTGCGTCCCGTGCCCGTCGCAGTCGCGGCTCGTCGGCGGGCCCCCGTCGCCGCCTCCCTCGTGCCCCGCGCCCTCGCTCAGAAAAGTTGGTCCGGCCTCGGCGCGCGAGCAGCCGCCGCGCTCGGTCGACGCGGACGCGTGGCCGTCGCACGCAAACTCGTCGTGCTCGGCGATAATCCCGCTGTCGATCGTATAAATTGTGACGCCCTCGCCCGCCCGGCTGTCGTTGTAAGCGTAAGCGCGGTCGAGCGAGGGGGAGCGGGCATCGATGCGGTCGAGGCCCCACTGGGCGGCGGCCAGGCGCTGGCGCTTGAGCTGGCCGACGCCGCCCCCCGCCGAGGCGGGCCCCTCGGCGCTCGTGACGCGCGGCGGCGACGCCGCCGGCTCGCGCTCCTGCTGCTGCTGCTGCTGCCGGAAGCCCGTCGTCAGGCGCAGCAGCTCCTGGCGGCGCGCGGCGACGCCGGCGTCGACGAGGAGGTTGGGCGAGGCATCTTGCGCGACGATGACCTGATCAGCTTTCCACCACCCCTGGAAGGCCGGGTCGAACGTCTCTGTTTTCGCGACGCGGAGGGGGCGAGAGGGGAGGGAAACGAGGGGCATCGCCGCCGCCGCCGACAGCAGCACGAAAACGAAAACGAGGGTTCCTCCTCCTGCTGCTGCTGCTGCGTGACGGGAGCTGCGTGGGGCCATTCTTCCTAGGCGCAAGGGTGGGTTTGTTGTTTCCAAAAAGGGGGAAAAAGCGAGAGGGAGAGAAAAAGAGAGAGGAGAGACGAGTCTTTTTGTTTTGGGGGAGGAAACAACGCGCGGACGACGAGCGCTGCCCCAAGGCAAAACTTTCGAGAGGCTCCGAGTCAACGCGTTCTTGACCTGTCGTCGCCCCTCCGGCTCCCTCCCATCCAGACACACACAACTAGACCTAGGAACAACGAAGTGAAGGATATGGGCGAACCGCCGATCCCAAACCTGCCGGCGCGCACGGGCCGGCTCCTGCGCCCCTCAGCAGCACCAGCGTCGGCGTCGGCGAACGAAATAGACGCCGAGCAGCGGGCGGCGCCCGCCCCCCAAACGGGCGTCAACCCGCCCAACCTGCCCCCTGACGCCTGCGACCCGCCGTCCTTTGCCGAGCCGCTGGGTCCGAGCGTGCCAGTGTCCGCCCGCTTTGCCGCAGCCGGCCGCATGTTTGCGCGCGCGCGCGCGGCAGCGTCAGGATCCGAGGGAGAGGGAGAGGGAGAGGGCGGGCCGTCGTCGTCGGACCAAGCAGCAGCGGCAGCAGCACCTCCTCCTCCTCCTCCGCAGTACCGCCTCGTGTACGACAGCCTCGTGCCCCCTCCGCCCTTCTCGGTCTCATCGACGGCCCCAAACGCACGCTGGGACTACGCGCCGGGCCTGCGCAGCTGGCACGTCCCGGGCGAGAGCGCCAGCGCCGCGGCCAACGACGGCACCAGCAGCATCAGCGCGGAGGACGGCGACGCCCTCGTTTTTGAGTCGCGCTTCGAGAGCGGCAACCTGCGGCGCGCCGTGCGCGTGGGCCCGCGCGAGTACGACCTGGTGCTGCAGCCGGACCTCAACACCTCGTCCCACGCGCAGTGGTACTTTTTCGCCGTGCGCAACGGTCGCGGTGGTGCTGGTGGGGGCGAAAAGGGCGGCGGCAGCGCGGGCGGCAGCGCGGGCGGCGGCGTCGCCGCCCAAAACCAGGAGCAGCAGCAGCAGCCGCAGCCCTACCGCTTCAACATCATCAACCTGCTCAAGCCCGACTCCCTGTACAACTCGGGCCTGCGCCCCCTCGCGCACTCGGCCGCCAGGCAGCGGCGCGAAGGGGTCGGGTGGGCGCGCGCTGGCGAGAGCGTCGCGTATCACGCGACGCCGGTTGCGGCGCGAGGCGGCAGCGCGGCGGCGGCGGCGACGACAACGACGACGACGAGCAGCGCTCGCAGCGGCCGAGCGCGCTCGGCGACGAAAAAACACTCTACGCTCACGTTCGAGTACAGCTTTCTATCGGACGACGACCTGGTGCACTTTGCTCACTGCTACCCGTACACGTACACTGACCTGCAGCGCGAGCTCCACGCGGCCCTCCACAACCTGCAGCAGCAGCAGCAGCAGCAGCAGCAGCAGCAGCCGCCTTCGCCGTCAAGCCCCTCCCCCTCGCCCTCGCCCTCGCCCTCGAGCGTCGTCTGCTGCACGCGCGACACCCTCTGCACCACCCTCGCCGGCAACGCCTGCGACATGCTCACCATCACCGCCCCTCCCCACGAAGGCCTGCCCGTGCGCGAGCGCCGCGGCGTCGTGCTCTCCGCGCGCGTCCACCCGGGCGAGACCAACGCGTCCTGGATGATGCGCGGCGCCCTCCGCGAGCTGCTCTCGCCGTCGTCCGAGGCCGCGCGCGCCCTGCGCGGGCGCTTCGTGTTCAAGGTCGCGCCCATGCTCAACCCGGACGGGGTCGCCTGCGGCAACTACCGATGCTCCTTGGCGGGCGTCGACCTCAACCGCGTGTACGCGGCGCCGTGCGAGCGCGCGCACCCGACCATCGCCGCGTTCAAGCGCGCCGTCGCCGCGTTTTCCGAGGAGCGCGACGTGGTGCTCCTGGCCGACCTGCACGGGCACAGCCGCAAGCTTGGCGTCTTCGCGTACGGGTGCGACCCGGACGAGGCGCGCAAGCTCGTCGCCGACCCGTCGGGGCCCGGGGGGGTGGCGCCCGGCTCGCGCGGGGCGCTGCCGGGCGTGCCGCGGCAGCACCAGGCGCGCCTTTTCCCGCTGCTGCTGCACGCCGCGGCGCCCGACCTCTTCTCATTCGCGGCGTGCTCCTTCCGCGTGGCGCGCTCCAAGTCGGGCACGGGCCGCGTCGTCGCGTTTGCCGGGCTCGGACTAGCCAACGCCCTGACGGTCGAGGCGTCCTTCTGCGGGCCCGGCGCGCCCGTCCTCGTGCCCGCCGCCGACGGGAAGGGGCCCCCCCGGCTGCGGCGCGTGCACTTCAACACGTCGCACCTGGAGCGCATGGGGCAGGTGATTGTGCGGACGCTGCTGGACTACGGCGGAGAGGCGGCGGCGGCGGCGGCGACGACAGCAGACGGAGCAGAAGCAGCAGCAGCCGCTTTGTCGCCGCCGCCGCTGCCGTCGCCACCGTCGCAGCAGCAGCAGCAGCAGCAGCAGGAGCAGCCTTTGCTGGAATGCCCCAAGGCCCCTTCGTTGATGCAGCAGATGCTGCAGCACCTGGAAGTGCTGGCCGAGGCCGAGGCGGCGGCGGCCGAGCTCGCCACGTCCGGCGCGGGCAACGGAAAGGCCACGGGCCAGCGGCGGCCGCGCTCGTCGGGCGACGGGGGTGGTGGGAGCGGCGGCAGCGGCCGAGACGGAGGCGGTGGAGACGGAGGCGGTGGCAGCGGCGACTCTGGCGTGCGCATAGTGCAGACGCGGCGCGGCCCCGTGCTGGAGGTGGTGGGAACAGCGGCAGCAGGTGAAGGGGAGGACGACGAGGAGGACGTGGCGGCGGGAGGCAGCGAGGAGGCGACGGACAGCGAGGACGAGGACGACGCCGCCTCGCGCAGGGAAGGAGGGGCAGCGGCGGGACGGCGCAGGCAGCGGCAGCAGCCGCAGCCGCAGCAGGCGCGGTCGCCCGTGGCGCAGCGGAGGGCGGCGCTCGAGCGGATGCGCGAGCGACGGCGGCAGCTGCTGGGGGCCCTGGGGTTGTCGGCCGCAAGCGGCGCGCCTGATCGTGCTGCTCTTGCTGCTGGTGCGCAGGGCGAGGGCGAAAAGGAAGCGGCAGGAGCATCGGCGGCAGCGGCACCGGGCGTCGGCGGCGGAGGCAGCACGGCGGCCCTGCAGCTGCTCCTCGCCGCGGCCTCGGCGTCCGCAGCAGCAGCAGGGGCCGGAGGCGGCCCGCCAGAGGGGGGAGGCGGGGCGCTGGGCGAGCTCGCGGCGTACTTTGCGGCGAGCCGCGCCGGCACGTCCCGCGGGGGCTCCCACGCCGACTCCTTGGGCCTGCTCGAGCTGGCGGTGGCGGCCCGCCCGGCACTTCTGCGCATGCGCAACAAAAACAACAACGACGACAACGGGGCGGGCGCGGACGACGGAGACGCCGGCGCGGCGGCGGCGGCCACCGGCGCCGCTGTCGCCGCCGTGACCTCTGTCCGCCGAGCCGCGGCGACGGCGGCCGAGTTTGCGCGCGTCAAGCACCTGCCTGCGACTGGAGGGTCTGCCGCGACGGTCGCGGCCGGAGGAGTGGAGAAGCCCAAGACGACGAAAAAGGCCATGAAGAAGTGCGGCGGCGCGCGGCAGCGGCTCAAGATGGAGCGCGAGCGCGCGCGGGCCGAGGCGGCCGCCGCAGCTGCGGTGGCGGCCGCGGCGGCGGACCCGGTCCTGTTGGAGGCGCGCGCGCGCGCCGAGGCAGGCCTGGCCGTGGTCATGCGCCGCGCCGGGGGGTTGACCTGAGGAATGTCGTGAGTAAAAACAAGCTTGATTTTTTTTATTAGCCCCAACGTTAGGGGTCGCCCCATTCGCGCGCTGCGCTTCTTCGTCCTCTTTTTCTTTTTTTACTTTTCCGTCAGCTCCCGGTACCCGCGCCACCCGGCGGGCGCCACGAAGGCGTGCGCGCCCATGACCTTGAGCAGCACCGCGGTCGGCCCGTCCTCCTCTCTGCCCTCGTCGGGCTGCTCCTGCCCGGCGGCCAGCGCCGTCGTCCCTGCGCCCCCTCCTCCTCGGCGGCCGGCGGCCGGCGGAAGCCAGCGGCACTGCTCGAGCGTCCGGCGCGCCGCCCGCCAGTCGCCGCCCAGGTAGGCCGCGACGCCCGCGTCGAAGCGCGACTTCCACGCCGGCGTGAGGCGCCACGACCCCGCGAGGGCCGGGTGCTCGTCCCACTCGTCGCCCGCGCGCCGCTCCAGCAGGCCCTGCGCCAGGCGGTCGTCGCCGTCGCCGCCGCCGCTGCCGCCCTTGTCGTTGCCGCCGCCGCCGCCGCCCTTGTCGTTGCTGCTGCCGCCGCCGCCGCCGCCGTCGCCGCCGCTGCCGCCCTTGCTGCTGTTGCCACCCGCAACGCTCGCCAGCCACGCCTCCAGCGCCGCCGGCACGTCCAGGTCGTACGTGTACACCTCGATCGGCGCCGCGCTCCCCCGCACCACCACCCGGTCCAGCAGGCGCGCCCGCCGCCGCACGGCCGGCGACAGGCACGCCCAGAAGGCGCCGGAAGCCAGGACGGGCACGCGGAACTGCTTGCTGGCGGCCTCGAGGCGCGAGGCCAGGTTGACGTGCGGCGACAGGTACGAGGCGTCGACCTTGTGGCGGGAGCCGATGGCGCCCTCGATGGCCCAGCCGACGTGCAGGCCGAAGCCCATCTGCACGCGGTAGGCGGGCGGGGCTCGCCGCGGCGGCGACGACGACGGCGACGAGGGCGGGGGGGGCGCCCTGGGGGCGGCGGCGGCGGCGCCGGCCGGCGCCGGGGCGCAGAGCGCCATGCGCGCGCAGAGGTCGCCGCGCTCCTCGTAGCGCCTGAGGCGCTCGGAAGCGGCCATGGCGGCGCGCGTCAGGCAGAATGCCGCCAGGGCGCCGTCCGCGACCGAGCGCACGAGGGCGGCCTTGGCCGGGGCGCTCAGGGGCAGCTGGCGCACGTCCCGGCAAAGCAGCACGCTGCGGCGCGCAGCCTCGAGCGCGGCCGGCGCGATCGGCCGCTGCCGCTGCTGCTGCTCGTCCTGCTGCTGCTGCTGCTGCTGCTGCTGCTGCTGCTGCTGCTGCAGACGGTGCTGCAGACGGTGCTGGTGCAGCTGCTTGAGGCCTCGGGCGAATATCCCGCTTGGGTGGCCCTCGCCGGCGCTGGCGAGCGCGGCCAGGAACGAGCGGCGCGGAGGAAACGAGGGAGGAAGCGCGCCGCCGCCGCCGCCAGGCGCCAACACGAGCGACGGCGACGGCGAGCGCGAGCGAGAGCGCTGGGCGGCGGCGGCGGCGGCGGCGGCGGCGGCGGCGCTCGCGCGCCTGCTCGAGGACACCGACTCGGCCACGTCGTAGAGGGCCCTGCTCGCCACGCGTCGCGCGTCCAGCGTGGCCGCCAGGCCCTGGATCTCGTGCCCGACGCCGCCCAGCGAGGCCCCGTCGTCCTCTTCCTCCCCGATCGCCGACGCCGCCGTCCCCCCGTCGCCCGCGCCCGCGCTGCCGCCGCCACCGCCGCCAGGCCGCCGCTCCCCTCCCCCCCCCAAATCGCTCGACTGATCATCGCCACCGCCACCACCAACACCATGCTGCAACGACTCCACCCCGACCGCCGCGTCCCCGGGCCTCAGCCCGCGCGGCAGCTTCCAAACCAGCAGAAAGGCGTCGCCCACGTTTTTGTTCGGCGCCCCCCCGCGCGCGGCGGCGGCGCCGTGCACGAGCGCGGCCACGGCGTTGACAAACTCCATGACGCCCTCGCCGAGGACCTCCGTGGCGTCGGTGAAGCGGCGGATGTCGCAAAATCCAAACACAGCGACGACGCGGCGGCCGGGGACCATCGGGTCGAACCCGGCGGCGGCGGCGGCGGCCGCGGACGAACCGCCCGCGCCGCCGCCGCCGCTGCCGCCGCGGCCTCTGGCGCCGGCCCCCGCCGCGCCGGCGCCCCCGCGCCGCAGGTTGTCCCCGATGATCTCGGCGCCGGCCTCGCCAAAGGAGACGGCCAGCAGAGAGCACACGCGCTGGATGGCGTCCTCGAGCAGGCGCGTCTCGTACTGACCCGGGGGCGGGTCGTCGCTGCTGCTGCCGTCGCTGCCGCTGCCGCCGCCTCCGTTGCCGTCGTCGTCGACGTCCAGGCCCCAGAAGCAGCGGCGGCGGCTGAGGCGGCGGCGCAGCACGAGGGAGGCGGCTGCCAACGCGCGGCGCGCGCCCAGGCAGGCGGCCAGGAGGGCAGTGGGAGGGGGCTTGGAGGATTCGTCAGCGTCGGCGGGCGGCGAGTCGAGGGCAGGAACAATCTGGCCGTTGCCGGCGCCCCCCTTGCCCCCCTCGCCCCCCCCGCCCCCGCCGTCCGCCTTGGGCGCAAACGCGGCCAGCGGGTCGTCGGCCATGGCCCGCACGCGCGCCACCATGCGCTCCACGGGCGCCAGCACCAGGTCGCGCGTGTCGCGCTGGACCAGGTGGCTGCCCGCCGCCAGCAGCGCGGCCAGCAGCAGCGTGCGCGCGACGCCCGCCGCCGAGCGCGCGACGAGGGCGGCGCGCGCGTCGAGCATCGCCACGCTCACGAGCGTCGCGCAGTGGCGGCGGCGCCAGTGGGGGTCGGGGGAGAGAGTGGGGCCGAGGCCGAAAGGGCCGGCGGCGGGGGCGGCGCACACCTGGTCGCGCAAAATCGCGCCCTCGATCTCGAGGTAGCGTCGGCGGCCGCCGTTGCTGCGGCCCGGTGCCGCGGGGCCGTCGGCAGCGGCGGCGGCGTCTGTATCAGCAGGAGCAGCAGCAGCGGCGGCGGCGTCTGCGGCGGCGTCCGCGTCAGCGACTGGAGGCGCGCGCGGCACGAGCGTGACGTTGGCCACGACCAGCAGCAGGGGGCGGAAGGCGCTCTTGCCGCCCGCCCCGGCCGCGCCGCCCAGCAGGCGGTACTCGACCGTCCGCTCAAAGGCGCCGAGCGCCGCCAAGAAGCCCGGCGCCGAGGTGGCGGCGGCGGCCGCGGCGGCCGCGACGGCGGTGTCGGGGGGCTCGCCGTCGGCTACCAGCTGCGCCGGGTTGACCCCGAGCTCCCGTTCCAGCGCCGCGCGCACGCCCTCGGCCGCCTGGGCGTGCAGCATGCGCAGCCCGGCGTAGCCCGGGGCGGGGGCCGGCGCGCCGAATGCGGGGCCCGCGCGCCCGGCGGCGTCCAGCAGCGCGAGCGCGGCGACCGTGGCGAGCAGGCCCACGGCCAGCCGGCGCACCGTGAGCTCCTGCAGGCGGTGCCCGACGCGCGCCTCGACGTAGCGGTAGCGCTCGACCACGTCCTCCTCCTCCGGGGAGAGGCCGCCGCTTTGCTCGTTGCAGGCGCCGGCGGCGGTGGCGCCGCCGCCGCAGCTGCCGCGCTCGGTCTGCGACGGCGACGGCGACAGCGCCTCGGCCGCCGCGCGGCGCGCCTGCCCCTGCTGGCGCCACGCGCGCTGCTGCTGCAGCGCCCGCACCAGGCGCAGCACTTTCACGGCGCGTCCGGCCTTGGCCCAGACGAGCGCCTGCTCGCCCGCTGCGTGCAGCCCTGCGGTTGGGGCCGGCGCGCCCAGGTCGACAAACCCGGGCAGCTGCCGCGAGAGCGCGAGCGCGACGTCGGCGGCTGACGCCGACGCCGACGAGGACGAGGAGGAGGAGGACGGGGGCGCGCTTGCCCCGCCGCCGCCGCCGCCGCCGCCGCCCCCTGCCGCGGCCGGCAGCCACAGGTCCCCCAGGTCCGCGCCCGCGGACGGCCCGACCCCCAGGGCCGCGCGCAGGGCCGGGATCTCGAACCCGAGCGACAGCGTCACGAGCGCGTCGAGCCAAAAGTAGAACGACAGGAAGAAGCGCGGCCGCACGAGCGACGACAGCGCAATCTCGGCGAGCAGGACGGCGACGATGGCGGCGGTGGCGCCCTCGACGTAGACGTCCGCGCCGGCCGGCAGCAGCGCGTACTTGCAGTCCTCCTGGAGGATGACGAAGAGGGTGAGGGCGAGGAGGGCCGAGGTCGCGAGGGTGCTGTCGAGGGCGGACAGCACGCGCACGCGCCAGCGGGGCCAGGAGCCGCCGCCGCCGCCGCGCCAGGCGCGTTTCTTGGTGCTGGGCGCGGCGGCGGAGGATGGCGGGGGCGGCACGGGCGGAGGGGGCGGCGCGGGCGGCGGCGGCGGCGGCGACGGCGGCGGCGGCGGCGGCGGCGGCGGCGGCGTCACCGGCGGCTCGTCGCCGGCAAAGCTCGCGCGGCCCGGTGCGGCGGCTCCAGCTGGAGGAGGCGAGGGATCGCCGCCATCGCTGCGGCTGCTGCCGCCGCTCTCGCGCCGGGACGCGCGAGCCTCAGGGAAGAGGAGCGCCGGGTCGTCGGCCGAGGGCGCGCGCTGCAGGGCCGCGACGGCGCGCGAGGAGGAGGAGAAGGACGAGGCGCCGGGAGCGGCGGCGAAGACGGCGTCGTCGTCGGCGGCGGCGTCGGCGGCGGGCGGCGGCGGGTGCACGAGCTCGGGCGGCGGCCGCAGAGACGCTGGGGCCTGGTGGTTCGGTTCAGTCAAGTTTTGTTGTTGAGAGCATGTGAGAGAACGTGCGACTGAATCAACAGGGGGAAGGGGTCTCTGCGCAAAGAACAAAAGACGCCTCTCACCACTCGAGCGCCCGTCGGCCGCGGCGGCCGCGCGGGCCACGCTCCTCCGGCGGCGGCGGAGGCGTCGCGCCGGCCTTGCGGCCGGCCTCGGCGTTCTCCGGTCATTTCATCGGGCGAGGTGGAGAGTGCTTGGGGCGTGTAGTTTGCGAGGCGTCGGAGGGGAGGGGGCAGACGATCGCGATTCAAACGTGCTCTCACAAGAAGGCACGAGAGGGCAGAGAGAGAAACGAACGAAAACAAGCGGCGCTCGCCGCGGGCCGGTTGCGCTCGCCCCTGATGGTTGGCAAAAGAGCGAGACGCGCGTTCTTGTGCGTGACGCTGGGGTACGAAATGAGGCGAGACAGAGCGCAGGATCCCTTTCTGTCGGAGCGCCGGATACAAGAGGAGCGCCGCAATCGGCCGAACCGAAAAAAGTGACTGCCCCCCCCCTTTTGCGCGCCCTCAGAGGAGAGAGGCCTCGATTTGCCGCCCGCCGCGCCCACCCGCGCCTCGCCCCGTTCCCCCCTTCTCTTTATTCGTCCCCCCCCCGGCCCCCCCCCGCCCCCCCCCCTCCGCCAACCGCCCCCCCATGCCTGAACAGCTGCATCAGCGCCTCCCCCCCGCCAATCTCCCAGCGCTCCTCGTGGTCGACGACGCAATTCGACGCCGCGGGGCCGGGCGACAGCCCAAAGTCTGTGGTGCCGCGCAGCGACACGCGCGGGCGCCACGGCAGGTTGAGCGTCGTCTCGAGGTACCAGCGCGCGCGCAGCACCTCCTCGCCGTTGGGGCCGACGGGCCCTAGGCGCACGACCCGGCTGGCGCGCGCGCCCTTGCCGCCGCCGCCGCCGCCGCCAGAAAGCAGCCTGCGCAAGGGGCCGAGAACGTCGCCTCGCCGCGCGGCGCTGGCGGCGGCGGCGACCGCGGCCGCGGCCGCGGCGTCCTCGGCCGCGGGCGGCAGCAGGTCGATCCGCGGCTCGATCAAAAAGGGGGTCAGCAGCGCCAGGTTGCGCCGCCACAGCCTGACGCCCCGGAAGGCCACGGTAGGGTCGGCGAAGCGGCAGTCGTCGTCGTACACTCCGGCGTCGAGCTTGCCTACGACAAAGTAGGCGCGCGCGAAATCCGCCTCTATCCGCCTCGCGACGGCGTCGACGTCACCGGGCGGGGGGCGGGGTTCGTCCGCCTCGGCGGCCTCGGCCTCGGCCTCGGCGAAGCGGTCGCGGCCG
>Ga0105053_10002953_pt1 | contig 26130 bp, 19 predicted proteins | sample BON01_FD_78093 | JGI IMG/M metagenome (GOLD analysis project Ga0105053, IMG submission 78093) | Freshwater microbial communities from Lake Bonney liftoff mats and glacier meltwater in Antarctica - BON-01 | ecosystem: Environmental > Aquatic > Freshwater > Ice > Glacier meltwater | place: Lake...
AAAAACATATTATTTTTTTCACTATTAACTCCTTTTTTTTTATTTTCTCAAACAGATTTTAGCAGTCGTTGGGAAGATTTTTTTTCCTACAATAGTGTTAAGGATTTTATTGCTGTAGATGACAAGATTTACGCCCTTACAGATAACGCGGTTTTTATTTATGATACAAATTCTAAAGAAACACAAAAGCGGTCTACTATAAATGGTCTTTCTGGAGAAACCACTTCTGCAATTCACTTTAATACTTCTAATAGAAGATTGGTAATTGGTTATGAAACAGGTCTGATAGAGGTTTTAAATGAAGACGGAACAATTAAAATTTCTGCAGATATTGTTAATTTTAATCAATCTGGAGAAAAACGAATTAACCACATTTCTGAATTCAATAACAAACTATATATTTCTACACCTTTTGCAATCGTTGTTTACGATATTAATAAATTAGAATTTGGTGACACGTATTTTATTGGAGAAAACTCTACATCTGTAAGAATTAATCAAACATTAATTGCAAACAATCAAATTTATGCAGCAACAGAAAACGGAATTTATGTTGCAAGTTTATCAAATCCAAATTTGATAGATTTTAATAATTGGCCTCTTTTATTTGCGGGTAATTATTCAAATATCATTCGATTTAACGCATTAATTTACGCATCAATTGGTACTGACTTAATTAAAATAAATGGATACAATTCAACCGTAGAAAAAAGATTTCCAACCCCAATTAAAAAGCTAAAAATCAACGGACAAAGTTTAATTGTTACATCAGAATTAGAGGCAACGGTTTTAGACACAAATTTAACAGAGGTTTATAAAAGCACACCAACAGTTGATTATAATTTTACCTTAAATAACGCATCTTCATTTGGCAATGATTTATTCTTAGCAACAAATGAATACGGCATTTTACAAATCCCTTTTTCTGGAAATCAAGTTTTTACAGAAATTCACCCAAAAGGACCACTTTCTAATAGTGTTTTTTCTATGGATGCTTTAAATAAGAATATTTGGTTTGTTTATGGAGGCTATAGTTCTGCCTATGTTCCAACAGGAAATTTAAAAGGATATAGTCATTATAATGGATTAGAATGGAAAAACACCGCATTTACATCTGCTTTTCCTATTTACGACTTGGTATATGTAACGATAGACCCAAATTATGATAATAGAGTTTTTATAAGTTCTTTTTCTGACACAACTTCAGGAAACATATTATCTGGTGGCGGATTGTTAGAGGTTGTAGATGATCAAATAATTAATTTTTATAACTCAAAAAATAGTCCTTTAGAAGATCTTTTTCCGAATGATCTAAACAGAATAACAACAAGAATTAACGGAACAACTTTCGATAACCAGGGAAATCTTTGGGTTACAGATGTTCTTGCTATAAACAAACTTAAAAAGCTTTCTTCGGGCGGAATTTGGCAATCTTTTGATTTAAGAAGCATCCAAACAAATAAAGCGGAAGAGCTAAATACAATTAGGGTTGATAAATCGAATAGCCTATGGAATGGTACAAGAAGAAATGGAGCTTATGTGTTTAACCAAACAGGTGATAGAAAAAGAGCACTAACAACAGAACCAACAAAAGGAAATTTACCGCACGCAAATGTTAGAACAATTGCTGTAGATAGAAATAATAAAATTTGGCTAGGAACACAATCTGGATTAGCTGTATTTTATAATGCAAATGGTCTTTTTGATGCATCAATTTACGATGCAGAACCGATTATTATTTTAGATGACGGAATTCCTAAAAAGCTATTAGGAAACCAAACAATTAACTCGATTGCTGTTGACGGAGCAGATAATAAGTGGTTCGGAACGGATAATGGTGGAGTTTTATACACAAATCCAAGTGGACAAAAAACGCTGGCTAGTTTTAACAAAGACAATTCTCCTTTACCGTCAAATAAAATATTAAATATTAGTGTAGATATTACCAACGGTAAAGTATATTTTGCTACAGATAAAGGAATTGTAGCTTACAAGAGTAATGTTGCAAGTTTTGGAGAAACTTTAGAAGAAGTCTATGCATATCCTAATCCTGCGCTAAAAAACCATCAAACAATTACCATCGATGGGAAAAACGGGAATCATTTACCAAACGGGATAAATGTTAAAATTTTAGATGTTGCAGGCAATTTAGTTTACGAAACAAATGTAGTTGAAGGGCAAGAAATTCAAGGAGGAAAAGTGGTTTGGAACAAAACAAATTTAGCAGGTCAAAAAGTGGCTTCTGGTATTTATATTGTTTTGCTCTCAAATGACGATGCATCTGAAACAACAACTACTAAAATTGCAATCATAAATTAATGGCGCTGATTAAAACAAAAGCAATTGTGTTAAGTTCTTTAAAATACGGAGACACAAGTTTAATTGTTAGATGTTTTACTCAAGAAGACGGCTTAAAAGCTTATTTATTAAAAGGGGTTTTAAGTTCTAAAAAAGGAAAAATAAAAGCAGCCTATTTTCAGCCCTTAACGCAATTAAACATAGAAGCAAATCACAATAAAAAAGGAACCCTAAACAGCATTAGAGAAGTTCATGTTGTAAATCCATATACCAATATTTATACGAATATTTTTAAGCAAACAATTGTATTATTTTTATCAGAAATATTAAGCAGCACAATACAAGAAGAAGAATCAAATGAGTCTCTTTTTTCTTTTTTAGAAACTTCATTTATTTGGTTAGATACAAATGAAAAAACGTCAAACTTTCATTTACTTTTTTTATTAAACCTAACTAAATTTTTAGGGTTCTACCCAAACACAACAAATATCAATTATACTTATTTTAATTTAATAGATGGAAATTTTACAGAATCAACAACAGAAAAAGAAGTTGTTTTTGGGGATAATTTATTTCAATTTAAAAAGCTGTTGGGCACAAATTTTGATGGTATAGAATCTATAAAATTTAACCAACAAGAAAGACAACAAGTATTGCAAATAATAATTCGTTATTTTTAATTACATTTGGACGGTTTTAGAAAACCAAAGTCTTTAAAAGTATTAGAAACAGTCTTTAACTGATGAAGAAAATTTTTACCTTATTAATTGCTTTTTATAGCATTACAAGTTTTACGCAAAAAATTAAAGTTATAGATGATGAAACAGATTTTCCTATAGGCGAAGTTGCTATTTATAATAAAAACTTAACGATTTCTACGATTACAAATGATGATGGAATTGCAGATATTTCTAATTTTAATAAAACAGATATTCTGCTAATTTCTCACGTTTCTTACTCAGCATTTAATACCACGTTGGAAGATTTAAAAAGTAAAAACTTTATTATAAAATTAATTAAGAAAACGGCGCAATTGGATGAGATTGTTTTGTTTATATTTAAAAAACAAGAAAAATCTACACGTATAGCAGAACAAACAATTGCAATTACTAGAGAAGATATTTTAAAAGAATCTCCACAAACATCTGCAGACTTATTAGCTTCTATTCCTGGAATTAAAGTTCAAAAATCTCAATTTGGTGGAGGAAGTCCTGTTTTAAGAGGAATGGAATCTAACAGAGTTTTATTGGTTGTTGATGGCGTTAGAATGAACAATGCAATTTACAGAAAAGGACATTTACAAAATTCAATTACCATTTCGCCTTCATTATTAGAACGAACAGAAATTGTATTTGGACCTTCTTCTGTAATTTACGGATCTGATGCTTTAGGCGGGGTAATTCATTATTATACTAAAACACCAAAAACATCAGAAATTCCAAAAGTAAAAAGTAATTTCTTTTCTAGATTTGGGTCTGTAAATCAAGAAATAACAACAAATCTTTCAGCAGAATTTAGCTTTAAAAAATGGGCATCATTTACCAGCTATTCTCAAAGTTCTTTTGGAGATTTAAAAATGGGGAAAAAAAGGAATGATGGATTTAAAGACTGGGGATTAGTTCCGTATTTCTCAGAAAACATTGATGCAAATTATGCCGCCAATCCAACTGTAAATTCAGACCCAAATATTCAAAGAAATACAGGATATGAACAAAAAGATTTTTTACAAAAATTCTACATTCCGTTTTCAAACAAAACGAATGTAACAGTTAATTTACAATATTCAACTTCTTCTGACATCCCAAGATTTGATAGATTGACTGAGCTAAAAGCTGGTTCATTAAAGTTTGCAGAATGGTATTATGGGCCACAAGACCGTTTTTTAGTATCTACACAACTTTCTATCAAACCTGAAAAAAAATGGTTAGATCGTGGAACTTTTACGGGGTCTTATCAGAACATTAAAGAATCAAGAGTTCAAAGAAAATTTCACGATTTAAAACGATTGTATAGAAATGAAGAGATAGATGTTTACACGTTAAATGGAGATTTTTCAGTGCTTTTAACAAACGAAAAAAACAGAAATTTATCTTATGGTTTTGAAGTGACCTATAATGATGTAATATCAATTCCTAAAGGGAAAAAGATTGCTGTATCAAGTAATAAAGTAGTTGGTTTTTCTGGAGATTTTAAAGTGCAATCACGTTTTCCTGATGGCGGAAGCAGCTACACAAGTTCGGCAATTTATACAGATTATAGACAAGACATAGGTTCAAAATCTACTTTAAATACAGGAATTCGATTAACGACCACGAGGTTAAATGCAAAATGGATTGATCAAACTTTTATTGTTTTACCAAAAACCGAAATAGAACTTAATAACACCGCTTTAACCGCAACAATTGGGTATGTATATAAGCCAACAAAAACTTGGCAAATCAATAGCGTTCTTTCTTCTGGGTTTCGTTCTCCGAACATAGACGATGTTGGTAAAATAAGAGAAAAAAGCGGAGATGTAACTATCCCAAATGTTGAGCTAAAACCAGAGTTTGCATACAATGCAGAAATCGGGATTTTAAAGTTTTTTAATCAAAGAAGATTTAGTTTTGGATTTAATACATATTACACAATTTTAGATAATTATATAACAAGAGAAGCAGATGGAAATACTATTTTGTATGATGGAGAAATAGGAAATGTTGTTAAAAACAGGAATAAAGGAAGAGCTTATATTACAGGTTATACAGCCAATTATTTTGGAAGAATAAACCATAATTGGAAAACTTCTGGGTTTATTACATATACAAAAGGAAGAACATTTGACACACAAGAACCAATGTCTTCGATACCGCCATTGTTTGGTAAATTAGAAATTAGTTACAGAAAAAATAAATTAGAAATTTCTGCGGATTACAGATTTAACACAAAAAAAGATATTAAAGACTACAATCTTTCTGAAGGAATTAACAATCAAGTTGAAACTCCAATTATCAATCCAAATGCTACAAATGATGTTGATAAATACTTTGGAACGCCAAGCTGGAAAACAATTGGTTTAAATGGAAAATATGATGTGACTCAGAATTTTTGGGTTCAAGGAAAAATATCAAATCTTTTTGATGAACATTATAAAGAATTTGCATCAGGAGTTTATGCTCCAGGAAGAAATTTTTCAGTAGCAATTCAGGCTACTTTTTAATCTTTATTTTTTCCCCATCACTATCAAAATTTTGAAATAAAACCTGTTCCGTTTTAATAACGGAAACCGCTAGAGTCAATAGTAAAACCGCCATTGGTTGCCATGTAATTTCTGCGGATATTAAAAACACTAAAACTAACGCAGCAACAAATGAAATTGCAGCATATTGTAGCAATGTTTTGTTAAAGAATGTATTAGCAAAATGCCAAACCTCTTCGTTTTTCATTGATTTATTAGTTCTATAACCATACAATGAATTTATTTTTTTTGGTGGGAAAAAATAAAAAATAACACTAAATAAAAAAAGCAAACCATTTACCGAAATCACATATACATAAGGATTCATAAGAACTATTTTTTTATGGGTCTAATTAAACCTTCTTGAGCAACAGAAGCAACTAAACCTCCGTTTCTAGAATATATATTTCCTCTTGCAAAACCTCTAGCTCCAAAAGCACTTGGAGATTCTGTTTTGTACAACATCCAATCGTCTAAATCAAATTCCCTAAAAAACCACATAGAATGATCTAAACTTGCCATTTGAGTATTACCAAAATTAGCGATGCTGGCGTTCGGGTATAACGTTGAATTTAAAATATTATAATCAGAAATGTACGTTAGAATTTGCTGTTTTAAAGCAAGGTTTATATTCGTTGTATTTCCTTTGATTTTAAACCAAACATCAGAAAATGGAGGCAAATCTGTTAAATCTAAAGGATTTACAATAAATGTTGGTTTAAATTCTATTGGACGTTCAATTTCTAAAAAAGATTTCATTTGTTTAGGTAAAAGATCACCAAACTGATGCAACATCTCACTCCAGCTTAACGAATCTTCAGGCTGCTTTATGTTGCTTTCTAATTCTTGTTGATGCTCATATCCTTTTTCTTTTTTATGAAATGAAGCGGATAAAATAAAAATTGTTTTATCTTCTTGTTTTGCAGTAACTCTTCTTGTAGAAAAACTTCCGCCATTTCTAATATTATTGACTAAATAGGTTATTGGCAACTCTAAATTACCAGCTTCTAAAAAATAAGCATGTAAAGAATGTAAAACACGTTGACTAGGAATACTTTTATTTGCAGCACTTAAAGCTTGCGCTAAAACTTGACCGCCAAAAACATTTGGGCCTCCAATGGTTTTGCTAATTCCAATAAATTCGTTTTCTGCTTTTTTTTCTAAGGTAAGTATGGCAATTAAATCTTCAATAGATTTCATAAAATGAATTAATATTTTTACAAATATAAAGAGATTTAATCGGTTAAGGTTTTAGATTTAAAAGGTTTTTGCTGTTTAAAAGGTTTGGTTTCTATATAGCTTAAGAAATGTTTTATAAACTTGTTTGTGATTGATTTTTTATGACGGATATAACAGGTTAAATCTTGTGGAACTGCGCCAATTGAACTTTTAATTCCGCTTGCTGTTCTTCCAAAATTAATCACTTTTAATTGTAGACGGATTGCTATTTGAATATAATCATATAACATGCGCTGATAAATCGCTAATTCTTTATTTAAAGAATAATCGATACCAACAAAATGTGCATCTAAAGAAGTGGTGTTTATGACTCCAGACATAAAACCAACAATTTTATTGTGATACCAATATGTTTTAAAAACATAATTATCGCCTAAGTTCTTTTTTAAAGACATGTACGTTTCTAGGTTAAAATCGCCTAAATTAAAATCGGCTTTATCAGAAACTGTTTTATATAACTTGGTGATTTCTGGTAACACTATTTTAATATTTTCAATAGAACTATCTTTAACAACCAAATCAGCACTTAATTTTAGTGCTCGTCTAGCCTTTACTCTAAATTTAGTTTTCATTTCGCTTAAATAATCTTCAAAAGTTTGCCAATTCTCATCAATATATAAGGCCATATTTGGTTCTACGTTAAACGAATAATAATTCAAATCGTGCAATTCATTTGTAATTGACAATGATTCTTTTATAAAATCTTTTAGTAAATAAATAGAAATATCTTTTGTGGTTGTTTGAGTAGAAATAGCTTTTGCTAATTTTTTTATAACTTCTTGTTTGTTTTGATTTTCTTTGATAAAAACTCCGTGCTCACCACTCACAAAAACATTTCCACAAACTAATAATTTTATCGGCTTTAACTTCGGAAAAACCCCTAATCTTCTTCCAAAACATTTTAATTGATGAAAGTTTTTGTTTAAAGAACTCTCAATTCCGTCTAAAGGAAAATCAATAATTTGGATACTCGCAAAAGCAATTGGAGACTTTTCTTTATTTAACAATACCAAATAAGAAAAAATAATATGAGGGTTGTTTTCTTCCAAAGAAATCAAATAGTAAGGATGAAAATATATATTACTATCACATTGTAATTCATTCCAAATATTTTCAGGAATTTCTGCTACAGAAGAAAAAAAAAGTGCGGTATTCGTATTTTTATAAAAACTCAAATGTCCTAGGTTGTTTAACAATCGAAAAATACAAAAAGAAAATCAACCACATAAGTAGTTTACATAATCTTTTGCTAATTAAAAAAAGATAAATATATTTGTACTTTTATCAATCTAAACAACAATATTGCCGTTAGTTATACTATTAATGTCTATAGATAAGAAGAAAATCAAAGAATTTACTATTGTACAAAGCCCTAGAGTTTACTTTAGGGCTTTTCTTTTTACTAATCTTAACTATTTTTTAACTAAAACATATAAAGTTGCACGTGCAACTAATAGTATTTTTGCACAATGAAATCTAAAGAAACTGAAATTGATTTTGAAAACTCAATAGGCCCTTGGTTAGGTAGAACTATCAAGGTGATTGATTATTACCTAGATGAATCTATCAAGTCAGAAAAGTTAGATGTAACAAAAGAGCAAATCATTATTTTAAAAAACCTCTTTTTAAATGATGGTATTAACCAAAACGAACTTGCCTGTTTAACTTTTCGAGATAAATCTTCTTTAACTAGACTTTTAGTAAAAATGGAAAAGAAGAACTATATACAACGAAAAAAAAGCAAAGAAGACAAGCGAATAAATAACGTTTTTATTACATCATTAGGAAAAGAGATGTTTGTTAAAACCAGACCAATTATTAAAAAAATAATGGATACAATGGAAACAAATATTTCTAAAAAAGAAGAGCAAGTAATGATTTCACTATTAAAAAAGATTCAATCCAATTTTGGGTTAACTATACAGACTTTATAACTAATTAGCATGAGAAAAATTATTCTTTCAGTACTAGGTTTATTATTAATTGCTTCAGCATTTTTATTAGCAAAAAGCATGGTTGATAACAAGCAAAAACCAAAACCAACGTTTAATAAAACAATTAAAACTGTTTTTGTAGAAAAGGTAACTAATAAAGAAATTCCGATTGTAATTAAAGCAAGTGGTAATTTAGTTGCAAAAAATAAAATCGAATTATTTTCTGAAGTTCAGGGTGTTTTACATACAGACGAAAAAGCATTTAAAGCGGGTGTAATTTTTTCTAAAAATGAAACACTATTAAATATTAATAGTGATGAGTTTTATGCAAGTTTACAATCTCAAAAAAGTAATTTAATTAATAGTATAACGGCAATAATGCCAGATATTCGATTAAATTTTCCAAAAGAATTTAATAAATGGCAAACCTATTTAAACAATTTCGATTTAAATAAAACAACTTTAGAAATCCCTAAATTTTATTCTGATAAAGAAAAGTATTTTGTTTCCGGAAAAGGAATAACAACCAGCTATTTTAATGTAAAGACCTTAGAAGTTAAGTTAAAGAAATACAGTATAAGAGCGCCATATAACGGAATTTTAACAGAGACATTTGTTTCCGATGGAACATTGGTCAGAGCTGGTCAAAAATTAGGAGAATTTATAGATCCATCTATTTTTGAAATGGAAGTTTCTATCAATGCTGCTTTTGCCGATTTGCTTAAAATAGGGAATACAGTTTCTTTAACAAACTTAGAAAGAACAAAAACGTACACAGGAAAAGTTATTCGTGTTAATGGAAAAGTAGATTTAGCTTCTCAAACAATTAAAGTATTTATAGAAGTTGCTTATAAAGACTTAAAAGACGGCATGTATTTAGAAGCAAACGTTGTTGCCAAATCAGAAAACAATGCTTTCGAAATTTCTAGAAAATTATTAATAAACAACAATAACGTTTATACTGTAAAAGACACCATTTTAAAACTTATAGAAGTAAATCCGGTGTATTTTAATGCAGAAACTGTTGTTATAAAAGGCTTGCCAAATAACACTTCGGTTTTAACACAATCTGTTCCTGGAGCATTTGACGGAATGGTTGTTAAAATTCAAAAAAAGGACTAAAAGATGAAAAAAATAATTATATATTTCATTAAATATCCTGTTGCGGTAAACGTGTTTATTCTTGCGTTTGTGGCATTTGGTATTATTGGTGTTTTAGGAATGAAATCTTCTTTTTTTCCTTTAGTAGATTCACAATTAATCAGTATTAATCTTACATATCCTGGAGCTTCACCAGAAGAAATTGAGGAAGGAGTTGTCTTAAAAATTGAAGATAATTTAAAAGGAATTGTAGGTGTAGAAAGAGTAACTTCTGTATCTAGAGAAAACTCAGCATCTGTAAATGTAGAGGTTGTAAAAGGTAAAAACATTGATGTTGTTTTATCGGATGTAAAAAATGCAGTTGATAGAGTTCCGTCTTTTCCTTCAGGAATGGAACCACCTGTAATTGCAAAAATAGAAACCACAACACCAACCATAAGTTTTACAATTAGCGGAGAAGGCCTGTCTTTAAAATCGTTAAAAGATTACGCCAGAACAATTGAAAATGATTTAAGAAGTTTAGACGGAATTTCACAAGTTTCATTATCTGGATTTCCGGCAGAAGAAATAGAAATTTCTGTAAGAGAAAACGATTTAAGAGCCTATAATTTATCTATTGCAGAAGTAACAAACGCTGTTAGAAACACAAACCTTTTAATTACTGGGGGAAATATAAAAACGGCAGATGAAGATTATTTAATTAGAGCAAGAAATAGATCTTATTATGGTGTAGAACTGCAAAATTTAATTGTTAGAACCACAACTTCTGGGAACATTATTCGATTAAAAGATGTAGCAGAGGTAAAAGATACTTGGTCAGAAAATCCTGATAGAACTTACTATAACGGAGACGTTGCAATTAACGTTACGGTTAGCAATACAAACAACGAAGATTTAATTTCTTCTGCAGATAAGATAAAAGAATACATCTATAAATTTAATCAGCAAAATAGTAATGTTACATTAAATATTTCTAGTGATGCCTCTATAACCTTAAACCAAAGAACTCAATTATTAGTACAAAATGGAATCTTCGGAATTCTTTTAGTATTGTTTTTCTTAGCATTATTTTTAAATGTAAGATTAGCGTTTTGGGTTGCGTTTGGGTTGCCAATTTCATTTTTCGGGATGTTTGTTTTTGCCGCACAATTAGGCGTAACCATAAATGTATTATCGCTTTTTGGAATGATTATCGTAATTGGTATTTTGGTTGATGATGGGATTGTTATTGGAGAAAATATTTACCACCATTATTATGATAAAGGAAAATCTAAAATTCGTGCTGCAATTGACGGAACAATGGAAGTGATTCCTCCAATTGTTTCAGCAATTTTAACTACATTAATTGCTTTTTCTACCTTCTATTTTGTTGATGGAAGAATAGGGAGTTTCTTTGGAGAAGTTTCTACAATTGTAATATTAACACTAAGTGTTTCGTTAATAGAAGCCTTAATAATTCTTCCTGCACATATTGTACATTCAAAAGCACTTTCTAGAAAAAATGAAGAGCTTGGAATCACAAAAAAACCAAATAAAATTGAAGCGTTTTTCAAAAAAGCAAACAAAAAAGCGGATGATTTAATGGTAGGCGTAAGAGATAATTATTACATCACATTTTTACGATTTTCTCTTAAAAATAAATTATTGGCATTTGCAATTCCAATCTCATTGTTAATTTTTAGTTTTGGAGCTATTGGTGGAGGAATCGTAAAAACATCATTTTTTCCAACGGTAGCAAGTGATCGTATTCAGATTACGCTAAAAATGCCACAAGGGACAAATGATAAAATTACAGATTCTATCATTTCTGTTATCGAAAATAAAGTTTGGCTAGTAAGTGATGAGTTTACAAAAAAGCAAACCGGTAATATTAGAGTTGTAGAAAATGTTATTAAAAGAGTTGGACCAGGAACGGCAAATGGAACTCTAACAATAAATCTTTTACCAGGAGAATCAAGAGAGTTTTCATCACCAGAAATTACAAATGAGATTAGAGAAAAAGTAGGGAAAATTTATAGCGCAGAAAGTATCACTTTTGGTTCTGGAGGAAACTTTGGAGGAAGTCCTGTTGCAGTTTCTCTATTAGGAAATAATATTAATGAACTGAAAGCAGCAAAAGAACTCTTAAAAATTGAGTTAGAAAAAAATTCATTATTAAAAGATATTTCTGATAATGATCCTGCCGGAATTAAAGAAGTTCGTATCAAGCTTAAAGACAATGCGTATCTCTTAGGATTAAACCTGCAATCCGTAATGAACCAAGTTAGATTTGCTTTCTTTGGTTCACAAGCACAGCGTTTTCAAAGAGGACAAGACGAAATAAAAGTTTGGGTTCGTTATAATAAAAAGGACAGATCATCTATTAAAAATTTAGACGATATGCGAGTTGTTACACCAACAAATGAGCGAGTTCCTTTTTCAGAAATTGCAACTTATGAAATTGCGCGTGGAGATATTGCAATTAATCATTTAAGTGGTAAAAGAGAAATTCAGATTACTGCAGATATGAAAACTCCTGGAGAAAGCGCAACAGATATTTTAGAGGATATAAGAGTGAACATTATGCCAAATATTGTTTCTCAATATGCTACGGTTACACCTTTGTATGAAGGACAAAATAGAGAAGCAAAAAAAACGATAGATTCTATAAAAATTGTTGGGCCAATTATACTAATCCTGATTTATTTAGTAATTGCATTTACTTTTAGATCGTATAGTCAACCAATATTACTAATTATAATGATTCCTTTTAGCATGATTGGTATTGTTTGGGGTCATTATTTACACAATTTTGCTATCGGTATTTTATCTTGGTTAGGAATTATTGCTTTGATAGGAATTATGGTAAATGATGGTTTGGTTCTCATCGGAAAATTTAACACCTATCTTAAAGAGGGAATGAAATATGATGAAGCTTTAATTCAGGCTGGAAAATCTCGTTTTAGAGCAATTATTTTAACTTCTTTAACAACTGTTGCCGGATTAGCGCCATTATTATTAGAAAAAAGTAGACAAGCTCAGTTCTTAAAACCAATGGCAATTTCAATTTCTTACGGAATTGCAATTGCAACTATTTTAACGTTGATTTTATTACCATTATTATTATCTGTTTCAAACCAGATAAAGGTGTTTATCAAATGGTTAAAAACAGGAGAAAAAGTGACACAAGAAGAAGTAGAAGGAGCAATTATCGAATCTAAATTTGAACACGATGAAGAATACTAAAATATATATAATCATTCTAATTGTTTTGCTTTCATTTCAAGCAAAAGCGCAGCAAATTTTAACAAAAAAAGAAGCGTTAAAAATTACCTTAGAAAATAATTACGGGATTAAAATTGCAAACAATAATATTGTCATTGCAAACAATAATACCAATGTTTTAAACATTAAATTTTTACCAACCGTATCGGCTTCTTCTGGCGCAAATTATAGCAACAGCAATCAGAAAATAACTAGACAAGATAATTCGGTAACAGAAGTTAATGGCGCAGTAACAAAATCCTATAATGCATCTGTAAATGTCAACTATACTATTTTTGATGGTTTAGGGAGAAAATACAATTACGAAGTATTAAAAGAAACGTACAATTTATCTGAATTACAAGCAAAAGAGACGATTGAAAATACGTATTTACAGTTATTTACGGTGTATTTTCAAATTGCTCGATTGTCAGAAAATAACAACAATTTAAAAGAAGCTTTAAACATTTCTAACCAACGTTTACAAAGAGCAAAATACAAACATCAATACGGGCAATCTACAAAGTTAGAATTGTTGAATGCGGAGGTAGATGTTAATAATGATAGCATTGCATTAATCAATTCTAAACAGCAATATTTAAATGCAAAAAGAAGTTTAAATATTGTGTTAGGTCAACAAAAAGAGATTAATTATGAAGTAGAAACTGAGGTTACTTTTAATCAAATCTTAAATTTTGATGAATTGCTAAATAAAGCAAAAACAAATAACGTTTTACTGAAAAAGACGGAGAAAAACCTTGCAATAAGCGAGTTTAATATCAAAATAAACAAGGCAAGTTATTTGCCGAAAATTGGATTGACAACTTCTTACGGATGGAACAAAAGTGAAAACCCATCCACCTCTTTTTCTGCAGCTTCTAATTCTAACGGATTAAATGCGGGGTTAAATCTTTCTTGGAATATTTTTGATGGCGGAAGCACAAAAACGCGTGTAGCAAATTCTAAAATCGCACTTGATAATCAACAAATTTTATTGCAACAACAAAACGAAACCTTAGAGAATACTTTAAAAAACACATGGTCTTTGTACAACAACAAGTTATTTGTCTTAAAAGCCCAAGAGAAAAATATAGTTTCAAGTCAAAATAATTTTGATAGAACCAAAGAACGATACAATTTAGGTCAAGTTACATCAATAGAATTTAGACAAGCACAAATCAATTTAATCAATAGCAAAACAGCATATAACAACACAAAATATGATGCGAAATTAATTGAATTAGAATTGCTTCAATTAACAGGCGAAATACTAAACTCTGAGATTTAAACGAAAAACAAAATCATAAAAAAAGAGCTGATAAAATATCAGCTCTTTTTTTATTTATATAAAGATTTTACTTATTTAAAAGCACTTAACCCTGTAATATCAAATCCGGTTATTAATAAGTGAATATCGTGTGTTCCTTCATAGGTAATTACACTTTCTAAGTTCATAGAATGACGCATAATAGAATATTCACCAGTAATTCCCATTCCACCTAACATTTGTCTTGCTTCTCTGGCAATGGTAATTGCCATGTCTACATTATTTCGTTTTGCCATAGAAATTTGAGCAGAAGTTGCTCTATCTTCATTGCGTAAAACACCCAAACGCCACGTTAATAATTGCGCTTTGGTAATTTCAGTAATCATTTCAGCTAATTTTTTTTGTTGCAATTGAAATTGTCCAATTGGTTTTCCGAATTGAACACGTTCTTTAGAATAACGTAAAGCCGTATCGTAACAATCCATTGCAGCACCAATTGCTCCCCAAGCGATTCCGTAACGAGCCGAATCTAAACAACCTAGCGGCGCCCCTAATCCAGATTTGTTTGGTAATAAGTTTTCTTTAGGAACTTTTACATTATCAAAAATCAATTCTCCCGTTGAAGAAGCACGAAGTGACCATTTATTATGCGTTTCTGGTGTAGAAAAACCTTCCATTCGACGTTCTACAAGTAATCCATGAATTCTTCCACTTTCATCTTTGGCCCAAACCACAGCAACTTGTGCAAAAGGGGCATTAGAAATCCACATTTTTGCACCGTTTAATAGATAATGATCTCCAATATCTTTAAACTTGGTTTCCATTCCGCTTGGATTAGAACCATGATCTGGCTCTGTCAAACCGAAACAACCAATCCATTCACCAGATGCTAATTTTCGTAAATATTTTTGACGTTGTTCTTCGTTTCCATATTTCCAAATAGGATACATTACTAAAGAAGATTGTACAGAAGCAGTAGAACGAACACCAGAATCTCCACGTTCTATTTCTTGCATAATCAACCCATAAGAAATTTGATCTAAACCAGCACCACCATATTCTTCTGGAATATATGGGCCAAAAGCACCAATTTCTGCCAAACCATTAATAATTTGAGTAGGGAATTCTGCTTTTTGAGCATATTCTTCAATAATTGGAGAAACTTCTCTTTTTACCCATTCTCTTGCGGCGTCTCTAACTAATTTATGCTCTTCGGTTAATAAATCATCTAATTGATAATAATCTGGAGCTTGAAATAAATCTGGTTTCATTATAATTTTATGATTTGAAGTTTCAAAAGTAAATATTACTTCTGATATAGATATGAAATCTTTGAACTTTTTAGTCGTTTAAAAATTGAGCAAGTAATCTATGAAAGTGATGAACCCCTTTTTCTCTTGTTGGAGAAAATCTACCCGCTTTATAAAAAGAAGATTTTACACCTTTTTGAACCTGCTCTACAACAAATTCATCTTCTCTCTGAACCTTATCAATATCTCCGCTTGCGCCTTTATTTAATTTTTAAGAATCTAAAACATAAGAGATAAAAGAGACTTTTGTTCTATTCAAATCTAAAGGTTTTACAATATTTACAGATAAACCCCAAGGATAAAAATTAAACATCATATTTGGAAAAACCCAATAATAATAAGCCGCTACATTTTTACCATAATCAATATGATTTTTTGGTAAGTCAAAAACCTCAATTGCATCATCAGTATAGCCAATTTGTAGATTACAATAGTCATAAATTTCTGTTTTATAACTTCCATAATCTAACACAGCATTTAAATCTGGATGTACAAAAGGCACATGAAAACCTTCCAAATAATTGTCGCAATATAACGCCCAATTTGCGTGAACTAAATATTCCTTAAAAAGCGAAACATCTAAAGAAAAATCATCTAAAGGCAAAAAACCAACACGCTTATTCATTATGTCTAATACTTGCTGAAAATCAAAACTTGGATTTAAGCCAGCAAATAAAAATTGACTCCATTTTTTTAATGGGAATTTGTGTAAATTATCACAAGGTCTTGGAAAATCTTCTGTTTGTTCAAACTCAGGCATGTGCTCAAATTCTCCATTTAAGTTAAATCTTCTTCCGTGATAAAAACAAGTTAGTTTTTTTGATTTCCCAGGATTTAAAGCAACTAAATTTCCTCTATGTGTACATACATTTGTTAGACAATTAATTTCTTCGTTTTTGTTTTTTGTCAAGACCAAAGGCTCTGTTAAATAACCATCTAACAACACAAAAGGATGAATAGATTGAGAAAAGGGAACTAAATTTTCATCACCAATCCATTGCCAAGATTTTAAAAACACGCGTTCTTTTAAAGCTTCAAAAACCGCACTATCTTTATAAAAAGATGCCGGTAATGTTTCTGCTTTTTTAATATCTGGGTGAATAAAAAACTTCATTTGTTGTTTATTAATTAATTGTATCTTCGAGAATTGCATCTAAAAATACACAAAATATGAGTTCTAATCAGAAAAAAATAGGATTAATCACAACTACTTCTTTAGTGGTTGGAAATATGATTGGAGCAGGAATTTTTTTATTGCCGGCATCATTAGCCAAGTATGGAAGTATTAGTTTATTGGGCTGGTTATTTACAGCTACAGGAGCCATTATCTTGGCAAAAATATTTAGCAACCTTAGTAAAATCATTGTCAATAAAAGTGGTGGACCATACATATATTCTAAAGAAGGATTTGGAGATTTTATCGGTTTTTTAGTCGCTTGGGGCTATTGGATTTCTTGCTGGATAAGCAATGCGGCAATAGCCATAGCTATTATCGGAGCCTTGAGTTTTTTCTTTCCCATTTTAGCAAGCAATTCTATTCTAGCTGTTATCGTGGGTTTAAGTATGATTTGGTTTTTTACTTGGGTAAATTCAAAAGGAGTAAAAACCTCTGGTAAAGTTCAAGTAGTAACCACAATTTTAAAATTAGTACCATTAGTTTTTATAATTCTAATTGGCGCACTCTTTTTTAGTTTAGACAATTTCCCTGATTTTAATTTAACTGGCGACAGTAATTTTGCTGCTTTTCCCGTGGTTACAGCATTAACATTGTATGCTTTTTTAGGAATAGAATGTGCGAGTATTCCTGCAGAAAATGTAGAAAATCCAGAAAAAAATATTTCAAAAGCAACGATGTTTGGGACCATTATAACTACCTGTGTTTATATTTTTGGAACTATAGTTTTGTTTGGGGTTTTACCTACAGAGATATTACAAAACTCTGCAGCACCATTTGCTGAAGCAGGAAAAATAATTGGCGGAGAATATACTGGTTATTTTGTTGCCGCTGGCGCAGCTATTTCTGGAATTGGCGCATTAAACGGTTGGATTTTAATTGTTGCTCAAATTCCGATGGCGGCAGCAAAAGATAAAATGTTTCCTAGAATATTTAAAAAGGAAAACAAAAATGGTGCTCCAATTTTAGGCTTAATAATTGGAAGTTTATTGAGCTCAATTGTAATGTTGATGAACTTCACTGAAGGGTTGGTTACACAATTTACGTTTATTGTAAACCTGACTGTTTTAACATGCTTGGTTCCTTATTTATTTGTTTCTGCGGCATATATTATTATTCTTATTGAAAGAAAAATTCATTTGAATAGCTTTATAAAAACATTTATACTTGGTTTATTAGGGTTTTCATATTCGGTTTGGGCAATTTATGGCTCCGGAGCAGAAGTAGTTTTTTACGGATTTTTATTATTATTGCTTGGAATTCCGTTTTACGCACTAATGCAATGGAATAAAACAAAAAACAAATGAGCAAAACACATCATTCAGAATATTTAAGGTTAGAGTCGGTTTATATAAAATCAGCAAAAGAAGCATTTCAATCTAATGAATTGTTGGAAAACCAATGGGAGGAATTGAATTATTTATCGAAACCAAATTTTAGTTTAGCCCTTAAAGAGTATGAAAATTTTGAATCGATTTTTAAACAAAACAATATTGAAGTTCATAATTTTCCCTCAAACGAAAATGTAAAAATGGATTCTATTTATTGTAGAGATGCATCCATTGCAACAGATTTCGGAATCATCATTTGTAATATGGGAAAAGAGGGCAGAATCAATGAGCCAAAAGCGCAATTAAAAGAATATCAAAAACAAGGCATCAATATTTTAGGAGTAATTAAATCTCCTGGAACTATAGAAGGTGGCGATGTTGCTTGGTTGGATAAAAAAACGTTGGCTGTTGGGCATACATATAGAACAAATGAAGAAGGAATAAAACAGTTAAAACAATTGTTAGAATCAAAAGGAGTTGTCATTATAGTTGCAAATTTACCGCACTATAAAGGCAACCAAGATGTGTTTCACTTAATGTCTATTTTAAGTCCGGTTGATGCAAATTTAGCCGTTGTATATTCTCCATTAATGCCAATAAAATTTAGAAATGAATTACTAGAAAGAGGTTTTCAACTGATAGAAGTTCCAGAAGAAGAATTTGAATCAATGGGATGTAATGTGTTGGCAATATCACCAAGAAATTGCGTAATGGTTGAAGGAAACCCAATTACAAAAAACTTACTTGAAAAAGCTGGATGTAAAGTTAATAGCTATTTAGGAAAAGAAATAAGCGTAAAAGGAGGTGGCGGACCAACGTGTTTAACAAGGCCTTTGTTAAGAATCGACTAAATTTATACTTAAAAAAGCAACTCTTTTGTGTAAATTTGTAATAATGAAGCAAACTTTAGGAAAGCAGGAGCGCTTAAAAAGCAAAACGCTTATTGGAAAATTATATAAAGAAGGAAAATCTGTAAAGAGTTTTCCTTTAAGACTAGTGTATATACAAACTGAGCACACTTCAAAATATCCGGCGCAAGTTGGCGTTTCTGTTCCTAAGAGAAATTTTAAAAATGCTGTTGATAGAAATCGCTTAAAAAGATTGTTGCGAGAAACATATCGTAAGCAAAAACAAATTGTTTACAATACTATTGAGAAACCCTTTGTGTATATGATTTCTTATATAGGTAAAGAAGAGGTTACGTATGCTGAAATCGAATTAAAAATGGAAAAGCTTTTAAAAGCATTTATAGAACAAATTAAAACAACTAAAGATGAAAAAGAACATCAAGAATAAAACAATTGTTGCTTTACTAATTGCAATTGTTTTTGTTTCGTTTTCATTCCAATCAAAATTTTTTGAGGTTGCAAAACAGATCGAAATTTACACAACATTATTCAAAGAATTGAATATGTACTATGTAAACGAAATAAATCCCGCAGAATTGACAACTCGCGCGTTGAAAAACACCTTAAAAGATTTAGATCCGTATACAAATTACTTTAACGAACAAGATGTTGAAGCTGCTAAAATACGTCGTGAAGGAGAATATGGCGGAATCGGAGCTTCTATAAATTACAGAGATAAATTACCTTTAATTATTAGTGTTTACAAAGGGTATACAGCAGATAAGGCGGGGCTGAAACCTGGAGATATTATTACAAAAATTGATAATCAGACTTTAGAAGAATTAGAAAGAGAAGACCCTTCTAGTTTGTTGCTTGGAATTCCGGATAGCCCAATTTCTATGAAAATTATTAGAAAAGGAAAAAAAATTCAATTTGATTTAAAAAGAGAAAAAATTGAAATAAACCCAGTTCCTTTTTTTAAGAAAATAGACAAGGAAACAGGCTACATTGTTTTAACAAGGTTTAATGAAAAAGCTTCTTCAGAAGTTAAAAAAGCGTTCGAAAGTTTAAAAGAAGAAGGCATCAAAAGTTTAATTCTTGACTTGCGCTCAAATCCTGGAGGTTCTTTATCTGAATCTATTCGAATTTCTAATTTTTTTATCCCGAAAGGAAAAGTAATTGTTTCTACAAAAGCAAAAGTTAAAAAATGGAGCAATACCTATACAGGAAAAGAGAATCCGTTAGATTTAGAAATACCGATTGTTGTTTTAATAAATGGAAGCTCAGCTTCAGCATCAGAAATTGTAACTGGCGCATTGCAAGATTATGATAGAGCCGTTGTAATGGGAAAACGTTCTTTCGGAAAAGGATTGGTACAACGCTACAGAACATTAAGTTATGGAACCCAATTAAAAGTAACCATTTCTAAATATTATACTCCGAGCGGAAGATGTATTCAAGAATTAGATTACGCAAATAGAGACGCTAAAACAGGAAAAACCCCTAAGTTTTCAGATTCAGGAATCAATGAATTTACAACTCAAAACGGAAGAAAAGTATTTGATGGTGGTGGAATTATTCCGGATATTACAACTGAAAATGAAACTTTAACAGAAGAAACAAAAGTATTATTAGACTCTAGAGCATTATTTGATTTTGCAATCGATTTTAATAACAACAACAAAACGATTTCTTCTGCAAAAGATTTTAGATTTACAGATAGTAACTTTAAACAATTTCTGGTTTTTTTAAAAACCGATACAATGTTTCTTTCAAAAGAAGAAGTGTCATTTACAAAAGCGTATAAATTCTTAAATGATTCTCAAAACAGGAAAATAAAAAAAGAGTATTTTATAATAATGAACACCTTAAAAACTGAAAAAATTAACGGTTTAGAGAGCAATAAGGAGTTTTTAAAAAACGAGTTAAAAGAGATGATATTAGATCAATATTATTATCAAGAAGGGGTTTACGAAAATAAATTGATATCAGATAAAACAGTGCTAGAGGCCGTTAAATTATTAAAAAACCCAACAAAGTACAATCAGATATTATCTGGTGAAAAGTAAGATATATAAATTAGTATCTTTGAACTACTTAAAAAAGCAAGAAACTATAATGAAAGAAAGAACGAGAGCGCAAGAATCTACAGGAGCAATAGAAAGGTTATACATTTCTATGCGTCATTTATTTAGTAGAGGTTTTTATAAACCGATGGGAATTTCTGGAGAAACAGTAAGAAAATCATTACTCTTATTAAGACCAGAAATTTATGGTTCTATTGCCGAAGAAAAAGTAGAACTAAACGGGTTAATTTATATCATAGAAAGATTACCAGAAGGAATTGAAGAATGTCAATTCATTAATTTAACAGCAGATGAAGGGTATAAACAATCTCATTTTAAAGCGATTATTCCATCAAAAAGAAGAAGAAATTGTTATCGAATAGATAAGGATCAAATGAACATAGAAATTACTCGTGGTCGATCTGAAATCTATGACATTTTAACGCACCTTACGTTCTTATTTATAGAATCTCATAAAATAAAAGACAAAGTATTAATAAATGAGGGAAAAGATTGTATTAGGGAATGGAAAACACTAAAAGAGATTGTCTTATTTGATAAAAAAATAACCAAAGATGAAAGAGAAGTTACCATTGCTCATTTAGGAACCATTTTAGGAAGAACCTATGAAGAAGTGTCAAAAATTTATGCTACTTTTTCTACAGAAAAAAACCCAGATAGGTTTTTTCAACTAATTTATTGGTTAGGACAATTAGCGATTAACGAAGCGTTAGAAAACAAAAAGAGAGTTGTAACATTCAGTTCGGTTTTAAACGAACAAATTGGCCAACATATTTATGGTGAAATTTGGGCAGACAACATTAAAAAAATCCTTCAAGAAAATAATTTATTAGAAAGACCAATACATATCATTAGCGCAAATATGCACAGCGTTATGAATTCAATTTATGCTCAAGCAGCGATTCCTAATGAATCTAAAAAGAACAAGGGATTTAAATTATTCGAATTATTAAGCAGCGAAAACAGTAAAGAATTTCAGGTAAAAGTTAAAAACTACGCATCAAAAAACGGATTAATTTATGTGAAAGATAATTCTGGGACTAACATAAACGTTCAGATTATAGATACAGAGAAAATTGCTTTTAATACTACAGATTATACAAAGGTCAATTCTAAAAATAAAAAACCGGTACTTGTTGTCATGGATTATGCGTTTGGGGAACAAGCCTATGAAACAATGGATGAATTATTGAAACCTTATATTACAGAAAACAATACAATACATTTAAATGTAGAGTCTATTTCTATTATGGGAAAAGCCGGAATTTTAGAAGGAGGAAAAGGAGATATTATGATCCCGTCTTCACACATTTTTGAAGGAACAGCAGATAATTACCCGTTTAAAAATGAGTTATCCAAAGAAGATTTAGAAGGTTTTGGAGTACGATCTTTTGATGGAGCAATGATTTCTGTTTTAGGAACATCGCTTCAAAATAAAGACGTTTTAAAATTCTTTCACGATTCTACTTGGAATGTAATTGGGTTAGAAATGGAAGGAGCACATTATCAAAAAGCGATTCAAGCTGCTTCAAAAATCAGAGGAAATATATCAGAAAACGTAAAAGTTCGTTATGCATATTATGCATCAGATAATCCTTTAGAAACAGGAGCAACATTGGCTTCTGGCGGATTAGGAATGTCTGGAGTTACACCAACTTATGCAATTACACAAAAAATATTAGAGCAAATATTTTAAAAAGTACAACAAACTAAACAAACAAAAATGGCTAAAGAATCACACCCTAAAGAAGACATAGAGTTAGGATCGTTATTTATCATTATTGGAAAAGGATTCTCCAATATATTTACTTTTATAGCAACTATTTTTAAAGGGACTTATCACCTACTAATTTTACTTTTGTTGTTTATAAAAAACAATTTAGTTAAGCTTGCCCTTGCGGCAATTCTTGGTGGAGCTGTCGGAACATTTTTTCAATTTAAAAAAGTACCAACTTATGGGTCAGATTTACAAGTACAACCTAATTTTAAAAGTTCTCGTCAGTTGTATAATAACGTAAATTATTATAATGATTTGGTAAAGCAAAAAGATACAGTTTCTTTAGCATCAGCATTTGGTATTTCAACAGAAACTGCCGCTACACTTAAGAGGTTTCAAATTTATCCTATAAAAAACGGAAATGATTTATTAACATCTTATGATGATTTAATTTTATCTATAGATACATTAACTGCAAAAAGTTATTCGTTTGATGTGTTTAAAACCACTTTTACAGATTATGATTATAGAATTCACAATATTCATGTGGCTGCAACCAAAAATGATGTTTTTTCTGAGTTAGATGAAGTAATAATTTCATCTGTAGTAAACAATAAATTCTTTAACAAAGTAAAAAAACTAACAAACGAAAACTTAAACAGAACAGACTCGTTGTTACGCCAAAATTTAACTCAAATAGATTCTTTAAGAAAAGTCTATATGGCAGTGTTACTTGAGGAAGCAAAAAAGAATCAAACAGGGACAAGCATAGATTTAGGCGGCACAAAAAAAACAACCAAAGAGCTAGAGCTGTTTGAAACAAGCAGAAAGATAAATAATGATTTAGAGGATATCTCAAAAAGTAAATCTGAAAAATCTGAAGTTCTAAAAGTTATTTCTAATTTTCAGCCTATTGGTTATGAAATTAAAGGAATTGATAATAATTATGGAGTTCAAATAGCATTTTTAGGAATTGTTTTAATGGTGCTATTTTTATTCTTAAAACACGTAAATAAGTACCTAAACAACTACAAAAAATAGTTGATGAAAACAATATTAATTACTGGCGGAGCAGGATTTATTGGCGCAAATTTTATTCCTTATTTTTTAGATAAAAATGAAAAGGTTAAGGTTGTAAATTTAGATGCATTAACGTATGCAGGAGATTTAGAAAATCTTAAGGAATTAAACTCACATTCAAGATGTATTTTTGAAAAAGGAAATATTTGTGATAGAAATTTTATTGAAAATGTATTTAGTAAATACACTATTTCTGGGGTCATACATTTTGCAGCAGAATCTCATGTAGATAATTCAATCAAAAACCCAGATGCGTTTATTCAGACGAATATTAACGGAACATTTAATTTGTTAGATGTTGCAAAAAAATTCTGGATGGATGCTCCAAACTTGTATAAAAAAGAATATGATAACGCTCGTTTTCATCATATTTCTACAGATGAAGTTTTTGGTACTTTAGAAGCAACGGGCTTATTTACAGAGGAAACAACTTACGCACCAAACAGTCCATATAGCGCATCAAAAGCAGCATCCGATTTTATAGTTAGAAGCTATTTTCATACGTACGGAATGAACGTTGTTACAACCAATTGCTCTAATAATTATGGACCAAAACAACATAATGAAAAACTGATTCCAACGATTATTAGAAAAGCTATTTCAGGAGAAAGTATTCCTATTTATGGTGATGGAAAAAACATAAGAGATTGGTTGTACGTTTTAGATCATTGTAAAGGAATTGAGTTGACTTATCAAAAGGGGAATTCAGGAGAAACCTATAATATTGGAGGAAAAAATGAACGAAATAATCTACAGATAGCACATAAAATTTGTGACATTTTAGATTTAATCTCTCCAAAAGCAACATCGTATAAAGAACAAATTACGTTTGTAAAAGACAGACCAGGACACGATTTTAGGTACGCAATTGATGCCTCAAAAATTGAAAACGAATTAGGTTGGATTGCAGAAGAAAACTTTGAAACCGGAATAAAAAAAACCATTGAATGGTATTTAAATAAATACAATACACAATGAAAGGAATCATATTAGCAGGAGGATCAGGAACACGGTTACACCCAATTACACTCGCCATTAGCAAGCAATTAATGCCTGTTTTTGATAAACCAATGATTTATTATCCTTTATCAACATTTATATCGGCAGGAATTAATGAAATTTTAATCATCTCTACGCCGCAAGATTTACCGCTTTTTAAAAGATTGTTGGGCGATGGGAAAAAATACGGATGTAAATTTGAATATACAGCTCAAGAACAGCCTAACGGGTTGGCAGAAGCATTTATTTTAGGAGAAGAATTTATAGGAAATGATAAAGTTGCATTGATACTAGGAGATAATATTTTTTACGGAACGGGATTGTCTAAATTATTAAAAGAAAATGATAATCCAGATGGCGGAATTGTGTACGCATATCATGTTCATGATCCTGAAAGATATGGTGTTGTTGAGTTTGATGAAAACGGGAATGCAATTTCAATAGAAGAAAAACCAATTAAACCAAAATCAAATTATGCAGTTCCGGGGATTTATTTTTATGATAATGAAGTGGTAAAAATTGCAAAAAACATTAAGCCAAGCCACAGAGGAGAACTAGAGATTACAGATATTAATAAATCGTATTTAGAAAGAGGAAAACTAAATGTTAGTATCTTAGACAGAGGAACAGCTTGGTTAGATACCGGTACATTCGATTCTTTAATGCAAGCATCGCAATTTGTTCAAGTGATAGAGGAAAGACAAGGATTAAAAGTTGGCTCTATTGAAGAAGCTGCTTATAGAAGTGGGTTTATTTCTAGAGAGCAATTACAGAAATTAGCAGAACCCTTATTAAAAAGTGGTTATGGAAAACATTTAGAAGGAATTTAATGCAAGTAACAGAAACAAAATTAAAAGGCTGTTTTATTATAGAACCAACAATTTTTGGAGACCAAAGAGGGTATTTTTTTGAAAGCTTTAATAAAGAGCAATTTAAAAAAAAAACAGGAATAGAAATAGAATTTATTCAAGATAATGAAGCGTTTTCTAACAAAGGAATTTTGCGGGGCCTACACTTTCAAAAAGAAGAATTTGCACAAGCTAAATTAGTTCGTGTTGTAAGAGGAAAAGTTTTAGATGTAGTTGTAGATGTAAGACCAAATTCTAAAACTTACGGGGAAACAGTATCGTGTATTTTATCAGAAGAAAATAAAAAACAACTATTTGTTCCAAGAGGTTTTGCTCACGGATATTCGGTATTAGAAGACAATACCATTTTTATATATAAATGCGATAATTTTTATCAAGCAAAATCAGAAGGAGGAATTATTTATAACGATAAAACA
>Ga0105053_10002956_pt1 | contig 26113 bp, 11 predicted proteins | sample BON01_FD_78093 | JGI IMG/M metagenome (GOLD analysis project Ga0105053, IMG submission 78093) | Freshwater microbial communities from Lake Bonney liftoff mats and glacier meltwater in Antarctica - BON-01 | ecosystem: Environmental > Aquatic > Freshwater > Ice > Glacier meltwater | place: Lake...
ATGCGCCCCCACACCGCGCGCACTCGCTTGCATGTGCCAACCGCCCCCCCCCCCCCCCCCCCCCCCCCCCCCCGCCCCACAAACCCCCCCCCCCCCCCCCCCCCACCCTTTTTTTCCCCTGAACCCTAAACATTTGGCCTTGCCCCCCAGGCGGCGCCCCCCCAATATGCATTTCGTTGCCTGCTCACATCCTAAACTCCGTTCAGCCGCCCGCCTCGCCGGAAAGAAGAAAGAGAGACAAACGCTTCCCCAAGCCGCGGAAAACAAAAAGGCAAAGAAAGACGCGAGCGCGGCGCGCGGCCGGCTCGAATCGCGCCCACACACCCACCTCCCCAGCTCTCGTTTTCTCCCGCCGCTGCTTTCTTGTCGTTGAGTCCGGGGCCATTCGTTTCGTTACTGCTCCACGCTCTTCTCTGCGCTCCAGCAGCAAGGGGAATACCTTCCAAACGTTTGGGACCCAAATGCTCCGAGAGCCAAATCGATGTAACGTCGCAAAAACGAACGGCGCGCAACTGATTTTCGCACTTCGGCGTGCGGCGACGACGCAAGAGGGAGACACATCGGCTTCTCCTGATAACAAAGCGCCACGCACGGCGCACGCGTCCTACGATCGTCCTGGACCTTGCGCACCTCGGCGTCCTCGCTTGTTTGTCGAAACCACCACCCACCGCCACCAGACGACCACAACCACGACCTTCTGGTTTCGCGGTCGCGAGCCCCCCTCAAAAACGCCATCATGGCGACGACCGCCGCACCGCCCCCGCCGCCCCCGGCCCGAGTCCTCATCATCGGCGCGGGCTACGCGGGAGCCGTGTGCGCGGCCGCCCTGGCCGCCGCGTGCGAGCGCGACCTTGCCAAGACCGCCGCGTCGGCCGCGTCGGCCGCGTCGGCCGCGCTGGCGCCTCCCCCTGCGCCCCCCCCGCTGCTCGAGACAACCCTTGTGGACCCGCGCGACCACCTCGACTCGGCCTTCACGCACGCGCGCGGGCTGGTCGAGCCCTCGATCGCGCCCCGCGCGCTCCTGCCCTTCGCCTCCATGTCCGCGCTCCGCGGGGTGCGCCGCGTGCGCGCGTCCGTCGTCGCGCTGACGCCGAGCGAGGCGCGCCTGAGCGACGGCGCCAGCCAGCCGTTTGACTATTGCGTGGTGGCCGCCGGCAGCAGCTACGCGTTTGGCAAGAGCGCCCCCTCGGGCCCAGCCACGGGCATGGCCGCCCGCCTGGACGAGATCAACCGGGCGTCCGAGCTGTTTCTCGGCGATCAACCGGGCGCGGCGCCGCCGCCGCCGACGGCGCTCCCGCCGCCGCCGCGCTGCCGCCGCGTGCTGGTGGTTGGCGGCGGGCCGCTGGGCGTCGAGGTGGCGGCCGAGCTGCTGACAGACGCGCCCCGCGTCGAGCGCGTAACCCTGGTGCAGTCGTCGGACCGTTTGCTGCCGGCGCTGCCGCGTCGCGCGGGCCGCCTCGCGCAAAGCTGGCTGGCGGGAAGCGCGCGCGGCGCCGGCCGCTGCCGCGTCGTGCTCGGGCGGCGCGTGGCGGCGGGCGACCCGCTGCTGCTGGCGGCAGAGGCGGCCATGCGCGGCGAGCCCCTGCCGGCGGCCGCGAAAGCGGCGGGCCTGACCGTGGTCGGCGGCGTCGTGGTCGCGCCCGAGGGAGGCGCGGTGGCGGCGCTCGAGCGGCGGGCGGCGGGAGCGGCGGCGGGAGCGGCGGCGGCGGATGGAGCGGCGGCGGCGGCGGCGTCGGGCGGCGGCGACGTGGGGCAGCAGAGCGGGGAGGACGACGAGACGGTCGCGTACGACGCCGCCATCGTGGCCACGGGCATCCTGCGCAACACGGGCTTCCTGCGCGGGGGCCCTTTTGCGGGCGCGCTCGCCGGAGGAGGAGGAGAAGAGCAAGGAGCGGGAGACAAAAAGGAGGCGTCGCCGCCGGGCCTGTCGCCCGCGGGCGCGCAGGCCGGCGCCGTGCGCGTCGACGCCTCTCTGCGCGTCGCCGGGTTCTCCAACGTATTCGCCGCGGGCGACTGCACCGACGTGCCCGAGGAGAAGCTCGCCTTCCTCGCGTCCAGCCACGGCGAGCTCGTCGCCGACAACGTCCTGGCCCTGGCGCGCGCCCGCCGCGCAGAGGCGCTCGCAGCAGCGGCGGCGGTGGCAGCGGCAGAGGCCGATCCGTCCGCGGCCGCCGCCCGGCCCCCCGCCCCTCCCGCCAAGCCGCCTGTCCTCCGCGTCTGGAAGCCATCGCTGGGCATGCCCGTCGCCATCGTCACGCTGGGGCGCGCCTACGCGATCATGTGCGTGGGCCCGGTCGCCGCCGCGGGCTGGCTGCCGACAAAGCTGAAGGCGAGCAACCTGCTCGGGTTTGTGGATAAGTACAGGGTGCGGCTGGGCGTCGCCGAGGGGGCGGTGTGAAGAGGGGGGGAGGGGGGCGGCGACGGAACATCGCCGTGCGTGTGCCCTGTGTGCTGTTTTACTACTTTTTTCGCGCGCGCTCGCCTTAGCGCGTTTTCCCGTCGCGGCCGCAAACTGAAGCAAACGAAAAAGTGATCTCAAACAAACGCGGGGGCAAACGCCTGCCTCTCACACACCTCACTTGCGGCTCACGTGCCGCCTGCGGCCCGTGTACTTGGTGTCCGGCCGCACCGCCCCCAGCCCCTTGCCGCGCGCCTGCTCCTTCTTCTTCAGGATCCACCCGCGCGACTTTTTCGCGCCGCCGGCCGCGCCGCCGCCGCCTTTCTTCTTGCCCTGCGGGCGGTGGTTGTGCTTGCGCCGGCCGACGACCTCGACCCCGCGCCTCTCCCGCCCGCCCCCCTGCGCTCCTCCCCCCGCCTCGTCGTCGTCCTCGCCGCCGCCGTCGCCGTCCGACGTGTCCATTTTCTCGTAGTCCTCCTCGTCGCTGCCGTTCTCGCCGCGCGCGGACGGCAAGCCCTCCGACCCCCGCGCCCCCGCCTTGCCCGCCTCTGCCTCCGCCTCCCCGCCGCCGCCCGCCATCAGCACCAGAAAGTACTTTTTCGCGCGCGTCGAGTGCGGGTAGTCCACCACCAGCCCGCCCCCGAACCCGGCCCGCATGGCCGACGACACAAGCATCTCGGCCTGCGCGGGCCCTTCCGGATAGATCTGCAGCACGGCGCGCGCGCCGCGCCGCAGCGCCCGATAGAGGGTGGAGAAGAAGAGTCGCGTGCGGCGGCGCGGGTCGTGGCTGGTGCGGTCGGCGTTGCAGAGCCACTGCACGGCGCTGATGGAGACGGCGCCGTCGAAGGTGCCGGGGCGGACGGGGAGGCCGTGGCCCAGGTCGGAGAGGGCGAGGTCGCCGTTTTTGGGCGGGCGCGCGGGCGCGGGCGCGGGCGCGGGCGCGGGGGCGGCGTCGGCGTCGGCGTCGGCGTCAGCCTCAGCGGGCGCCTCCTCCTCGCCGCCGTCCTCGTCGTCCTCGTCCTCGTCGTCGCTGCTGTCCTCCGCCGCCCGCCGCATCGCCACGTCCAGCATCGCCGGCGCGATGTCCAGGCCCACCCAGTGGTGCCCGGCCTCGGCGATGGCCTCGCCGGACAGGCCGCTGCCGCAGCCGAGGTCGAGGAGCAGGCGCGGCCGGCCGCCGCCGCCGCGCGGCGCGGGCGGCAGCGCCAGCAGCTCGAGCGCGCGGCGCGTGAGCGCCGCCTGCACGGCGGCGACACGCGTGCGGGCCGTGTACTTGGCCGCCTCGTCGGCGTCGTAGAAGATCTCGGGCGGGGCCGTGTGCTCGGGCCGGTCCTTGGCCTTCCGGCCCATGGTTCGGTGGGGGCGTTTCGTGGGGCGCGCGCGAGTGCGTGATGCTTCGCGTCCCTTCCCGCGCCGCCTTTCTTTCCGTGTCGAGAGCGCGCGCAGCTGTGATGGATTGGTTTGGTCGTCGGGCGATGGATGCTGCTTGTGGTTGCGTCGGTCTGGTGGGTTTGCACGAGGTCCGCGTGAGCGGGCGCGAGGTACGGACAGGCGGCGGGAGCCGTTCGCGCCGACGCCGACGCCGACGCCGCTCGCTCGCGCGCTCGCGCGCTCGCCACCTGTCGCCGCCGCCGCCGCCGCCGCCGCCGCCGGTTGCCCTTCCTCATATCTTCCCGCCCCCTCTCACAAAACCTAAGCACACTCTTACTCGCTCACTTAGGCTGTCCTCTCTCTCGCGCGACCCCCCCATCTCAACAAGCCCTGTCCTGATTCTTTGTTCCGCGACGCAAACAGATTAGACGACCTGCGACGCAAAGAGATTAGAGAAAAACACAACAACAAACGCCTTCTCTCTCTCGCGCGCGCCCTACTCGGCCCCCGACCCACCCCGACCGATCCGCGATCCCCCCCAAGTCATGGACCCCCTGCACGACCGCGTCGCGCCCACGCGCCAGGGCCGCGTGAGCGTGCCGCTCTACCCCGAGGGGCATGCCGGCGCCGCCGCCAAAGATGGCGGCGCCGTCGCCGCGACCGTTTCGACCGAACTTTCCTTCGAAGTCTTCTCCCCGCCTGCCTCGGCCGCCCCCCTCCCTTCGCTAGGCGCCGGGCGCGACCCCTGCGACAAGGTCATCCTGATCATGGGCGCCTTCTGCACGCGCCGCATGTGGGGGCCCCTGGCCGCCGAGCTCGCGCGCCGCGGCTTCCACGCCCTCGTGTACGACCACCGCGGGATGGCGGGGGTAGCCGGCGGGGCCGCCGGGCGGGGGGACGCCCCCGGCCCGGAGCTGTCGGCGCGGCTGCTAGCGGCCGACGCGCTGGCCGTGGCCGACGGCGCCTTTGGGCCCGTTGAGGAGGACGGGAGGGCGTCTCCTCGTCCCGCACTGCACGTGATCGGCGCGTCGATGGGCGGCATGGTGGCGACGGAAATGGCGGTCCTGCTGGCGCGGGGGGAGAGCGCGCCGCAGCGGGGCAGCGGCGGCTGGGGCGGGAGCAGCGGCGGCGGCGGCGGCGGCGGCCACGCGCCGCCGACGAGCCGCCTGGCGTCGCTGACGGTGATGGTCTCTTGCCGCGGGCTGCAGCCGGCGCTGTGGCGCGCGCTGGGCATCTCGGTGCCGCGCTGGTCCCTGGAGCCGCTGCTGCGGTGGTTGTATCCCGTGCCGCCGCCGCCGCCGCCGCCGGAGAGGGCGGGACAAGCGGGGGCCTCGGGCGACGGCAGCGGCGGCGCCGCCGCCGACGGCGCCCCGGCCTCGTCGCCGTCGGCAACGTGCCCCGCCGTCGCGCGCGTGGTCGACCGCCTGCTGCGCGACATCGTCTGCGCCCGCATGCTGGACGCCCCCTACCCCGACCAGCGCCGCGCGGCCGCGTCCTTGCGCCTGCTCGGAGCCGGCGACGCCGCGGCGGAAGCAGCGGCAGCGGCAGCGGCGGCGGCATCAAGCAGCGGCGGCGGCGACGGCAACCGCGCCCCCGCTCCCTCCTGCTCCCCCGCCCCCGCCCACGCCCCCGCCCCAGCCTCCCCCCCCCCGCCCCTGCTCACCTACCGCGACGTCTACCGCGCCGCCTGGCGCGCTGAGTTCCACGAGCTCTTCTGCTTCGCCGACCCGGGCGTCGGCGCAGGCCACGCCTCGGTCGTTATGTCGGCGCGCTTTCCTCAGCGCAAGGCGGCCGCCGTGCGCTCTTCCGGCGCGCCCGTGCTGTGCCTGGTGGCCGAGCGCGACGCGCTGATCGCGCCGCGCGCGCAGCGCGAGCTGGCGCGCATGCTCGGAGCGCGCGTGCTGTCGGTGCCGACCGGGCACGTGGGCCTGGGCCCCTGGGCGGGCGCCTTTTACGCGGCGCTCGACGAGACGCTGCGGGCGGGGAGGGTGGCGATGAGCGCTGCCACGGCGCGCGGGAGCAGCGGGGGCGGGAGCAGCGGTGGCGGGGGCGTCAGCGGCAAGGGCACTAGCAGCACGGGCGGGGTCGCGACGGCGACGGCAGTGACGGCGGCGGCGGGGGGGCTGCCTGCTGCAGCGGTGGCGCCGGCGCCGGCGGTGGCAGTCGCGGTGGCGGTGCGCGCGTGAGGCGCCTGTCCTACCCCCTGCGATCGCGTCGTGAAGGCTGATCAGCGCACGGTCTCTCTCTTGTCCTCTCTCGCAGCAACGACGACGCATTCAATCATGGGCAAAATCTTGTCTTTCTACACGCACGACGACCTGATCCGCCTGCTTGCTCATCCGCCGATGCCGCCGCCGCCGCCCGCCCCGCTCGCCCGCGCTTCTCGCCCCGCCGCCGCAGCCGCCGCGCCTGCCGCCGCCGCCGCCGCTGCCAAGTCCACGCCGACCTGCCTGCCCCCGAAATAGCGGCCGCGCATGGCCGCCGCGGCCCTGGCCGCCCCCTCCTCGCTCGCGAACGTGACCACCACCCTCACAGGGACGGCGCCGCCGCCGCCGCCGCCGCCGCCGCCGCCGCCGCCGCCGCCGGCGTTGCCGCCCCCTGTCGCCGCCGCTGCCGCCGCCGCCCCGCCTTGGCCGCCGCCCGTCCCGCCCTCGAGCCTCAGGGCGGAGACGTCGCCGTAGCGCTCGAGCTCGTCGCGCACCTCGTCCGCCAGGTCGTCGTCGGCGTCCTCGCCCGGGGCGACCAGGTTGGACAGGACGAGGACGGTCGCGGGACGACGGTCCGCCGGCGTCGGCGGGGGGGCGGGCGGGGGCGGCGGAGGCGCCTCTCCGTCGCCCTCGATGCGGGGGCGCTTGCTCGGCGGCGAGGAGGGGCGCGGCGAGGGCGCAGGGGGGGCGGCGCGAGTCGAGGCGGCGAGGAGGTGAGGCGCGACGAGGTGGGGCGCGACGGGGTAGGGCGCATGGGCGGGCGTCGCAGCAGCAGCAGCGTCAGCAGCAGCAGCAGCGGCAGCAGCATCAGCAGCAGCAGCAGCAGCCGGAGCAGCAGCCGGCGCCTCGACGATCACGCCCGCGCGCTCGCCCGTCTTTGCCGCCATCAGCGGCGCGGCGCGGCCCTGGCGGCTGCGGCCCAGGCCCTCGCCCTCGCGCCAGCCAAACTTCTCGAGCATGCGCTGCGCCAGCGGCAGGCCCTTCGGCTGCTGCTGCTGCTGCTGCTGCTGTTCTTCCGAGGGCAAGAAGGAGCCAGGCGGGCGCGGCGGCGGGGGAGGGTAGGCCGCCGCCGCCGCCTGTGCCGCCGCTGCCGCCGCCGCCTCGGCCACGTGCTCGGCGGCGGCGGCCGCGCCGCGGGCGGCCTCGGCGCGCTCGGCCGCCGCCTCGGCCTCGCGGCGCCGGCGCGCGCGCTCGTTGAGCAGGGCGCAGTAGTCGTTGGGCTCGAGAGGGTCGTACGCCTCGCCCGGGGCGAGCGGCGCGCCGCGCGCGTCGGCAAAGAAGGCCGTCGCGCCGCCGCCGCCGCCGCCGCCGTCGCCGCTGGCCGAAAAGGCGGCGGGCGTCGCCCCCGCCCCTCCTCCTCCGGGGAGGTTTCCCGACGCCTTGGCCTTGGCGGCCGCCGCGATCGACGCCAGGGCCGAGGCGCGCGCGGCCGCGGCCGCGGCCGCCGCCATGAGCACGGCCGCGCCGCCCCATCCCGCCGCCGCGGGCGAGAGGAGGGCGTTGCCGGCGGCGTTTGTCGTCGGCGGCGGCGGCGGCGGGCGAGGGCGCGCTGGCGCCATCAGCCTGGCGGCCGCGGCCGACCACGGCGCGGTGCCGCCTCCGGTCTGCTGGTGCTGGTGTACCTGCTGCGCCTGCTGCTTGCCGTCGGGCGCCTTGGAGGGCGAGGGGAGGTCGCCGTACAGGGACATGTTTGTTTTGGTCTGGCTCCTCCTGCCTCCTTGTTCCGCTTGTTCCGCCGGGGCGCGCGCGTCGACGGGTGTCTGTGCGTATGTGTACTTTGGGGAGCTGTTTCGAGTCGGCCTGCTCCTCCGTTTGTTGTCTTTGGGTTTGGCGGGCGAAGGGAACGGGGCGCGCGAGAACGTCCCTCTTGCCCGGCGTCGGCAGCGACGGTCGCCGGGCGAGAGCGCGCGCAGACATCGCGCACGGGCCCGCCTTTGCCCGCAAAGCAAGAGGGTGTTTTTGTTTACACGCTCTCTCGTTGTCGCGCGCGCTTGCTGGCGCATGGCTCGCCCTCGTCGTCCTCGTCGTCCGACCGCCCCCGCTTGAGCCCCACGACGACGTCACCACCACCGCCAGCACCAGCGGCAGCAGCAGCGGCAGCAGCAGTCGCCCCGCCGCCACCATCAGCGGCCGCCGCCGTCGCCGCCCCCTGCACCCTCCGCCCCTCCCCCCCCTCGCGCTCGCGCCGCCCCACGTCGCGCGCGTCCCGCGCCGCGCCCATCGCCTCGACCGACGCGAGGAAGAGCGCCTCGGCCGCCGAGTCGTCGGCGGCGGCGGCGGCGTCGGGGATCCGGCGAGGCGCGGGGCGGGGCGGGAGGGGCGGGCGGCGGGCGCGCTCGCGCTCGAGCGCGGCCGCCAGGGCGAGGAGGGCGCGGCGGGCGCGCTGCAGGCGCAGGGCCGAGGCGGCGGCGGCCTCGGCGCCGTCCCCATCTGTGGCCGCGGCCTCGAGTCGGGCGGCGGCGGCAGGAGCAGGCGCCTCGGCGGCGGGGGCGGCGTCGCCGGAAAGCGGGGGCGAGGCGGTGGCCGCGACCACCACGGCGGCGAGGGCGTCGCTGCCGCCGCTGCCGCCCGCTCCGCCGCCGCTCGCGCCTCCGCCGCTCCCGCTTGCCCCCGCACCGCCGCCGCCGCCGCCGCCGCTCCCGCTCGCACCCGCGGCTCCTCCTCCGTCGCCCGCTGCCCCCCCCGGCGCCGGCACAACTCGGGGCGCGCGCGCCGCAGACAAAACGGGAGGCTCCGACGCCGCCGCCGCCGCCGCGCCCTCCATCGGCAGAAATCCCGCGAGCTCCGCGTCCCCTGGCAGCGCCGGCGGCGGCAGCGCCGCCGCGGGCAGCCAGGGCCCGCCCGCCCCCGGGCGAGGAGGGAGGTCGTCCGTCGGCCAGGCCCCGGCCAGGCGCGCGGCCGCGCGCCAGAAGCCCGAGCGGCCGTCGGGGGAGCCGCCACCGCCGCCGCCGCCGCCCGCGGGCGCCTTCCCGGCCAATGGGGGCAGGGCGCGCTCGAGGAGCGCGAGCAGGGTGGGCCCGGGCGGGGAGGAGGCGGCGGGGGCCGCGCGCACGGCCGCGCGCGCGAGCGCCTCGCCGAGGATGAAGAGCAGGCGGCCGGGCGGCGCGGGGCCGGCCTGGCCCGGGTCCGGCGGCGCCGCGGCGGCCTCATCGTCCTCGGCCCCGGCCGCGCTTTGGCGCTGCGGCGGCGGCGGCGGCGGCGCACGCTCCCGATCCAGCCCCCCCTCCCCCTCCTGCTCCTGCCGCTGCCGCTGCTGCCCCTCTGCCTCGCTCATTTGCTGCTGCCTCCACGCGGCAAAGGCCGCGACCTGCGCCGCGTGCATGGGCCACCCGTCGGCCGCCTGCTCGCAAGATGAAACGGAAGCAGACGGGGGGGCAGCCCCGGCGGCGGCGGCGGCGGCGGCAGTGGCGGCAGCGGAGGCGCCCCCGCCGGCCGCCGGACCCGGCCCCGCGAGCGGCCTGAGGCGCACCAGCGCCGCGACGGCCGCCCGCACGCGCCGCCCGCCGCAGGGCGTCCCGGCGGCTAGGACCTCAGGCATCGGCAGGGCCGTCGACGGCCCCTCGGCGGCAGCGGCGGGCGGGGGCAGCACGGCCAGCAGCATGGCGGCGCACTCGTCGACGACGGCGGCCAGGGCGGGTCCTGCGCCGTGAAACTTGTGCTCGGGGGAGGGAAGGTCGTCGTCCTCGGCCTCGCCGCTGCTCGCCTGGGTCACGCGCGCGCGCGCGAGCATCCGCGGCGGCTCAAGGGGCAGCGGCGGCGGTGGCGGCGGCGGCGGCGGCGGCGGCCGGGGGCCGCGCGCCGCCGCGCCCAGCTCGCGCTGCCCCCAGCGCCTCCTCGCGTGCTCCCGGAGCAGCAGCGACAAGTTGTTCCACGCCGGGGCGTGGAGCTGGGCGCATCCCAGGGCGCGGCAAAAGCTGGCCATGCAGCGCAAAAAGGCGGCCTCGGACGCTTCCTCGGCGTCGGCGTCAGCGTAGGCAGCGGCGGCGTCAGCGTCAGAGTCGGCGCCAACGCCCGAGGGCGGCAGCGGCAGCGGCGGCGGCGGCGGCGGCGGCGACAAGGCGGAGGCCCAGGCCATGACGGCGAGCTGGTTGTGGGGGAGGCCGGAAGAGGGCAGCACGCGCGCAGCGGCCAGGTAAAACCGCATCGCCTCTTTCCAGGCCGACAAGGGCGGCAGAGGCGGCGGCGTCACGGGAGGCGAGCGAGCGGACGGGGGGGTCGGCGGGGACGAGGAGGGCGGCACTCGCCCCGCGGCCGCCTCGGACCCGCCGCCGCTCCCGTCGTCGTCGCCGGCGCCTCGGCCGCCGGCGTCGCTGTGGCCCTCGATGGCGGCCTTGTAGCGGTGCAGATCGCCCAAAAAGACGAGGAGGCGGTGGACGGGCACGCGGGCGGCGGCGGCAGCTGCGGCGGCGGCGGCGATGCTGGCTCCGGCGGCGGCCGAGGGAGGCGCCGCCAGCAGCGAGGCCGCGGCGTCGGCGACGCTTCGGACGGCGGCGGCAGCCACGCCTGGCGATCCGCCGCCGATGCGGATCCCCCAGTCGTCAGCTGCTCCGGCGGCCGCCACCACCCGCCCGACCAGCGCAGCGTAGTGTTGCGCGGCGTCGTCCAGCAGGGCGGCGAGCACCGACGCGCAGCGCCCGGCGGCAAAGGCGGCCCCGGCGGCAGCGGCGGCCCCGGCAGCCCCGGCAGCGGCGGCCCCCGCCGTGGCGCCGTCTTCCTCGCCCAGACGACTCGCCTCGCGCGCGGCCTCGCGCAGGCGGGCGCGCAGGTGCTCGACGGGCGCGTAAGTGCAGGCGCGCCAGGAGAGCGCGAGGAGCGGCGGCAGGCATGCCCTGCTGTCCTCAGCGGCAGCGGCGGCGGCGGCCGTGGCCGTCGTCGCTGTCGCTGTCGTTGTCGCTGCGGAGTCGGCGGCGGCGGCGGCCGAGGCCACCTCTGCGCACAGCGCCGCCGCGCACGCCTCCCGGAGCTCGCGGCGCAGCGCGCAGGGCGCGTCGCCCAGGAGCGGGTGCTTGCCGAGGGCGGCCTTGAGGCGGCGGTCCAGCAGCGCCAGGGCCGGGGGGACGCCCCCCGCAAGGGGGTCGTGCGCCGCAGGCGGTAAAGGGGCGGCGGGCGCGGGCGGCGGCGGCGCGGGCGGCGCGACAGGCGGCGGCGGCCCTTGAACGCGGGCGGCGTCGTCCCCCAGAGTTGGCCGCTGCGGCGGATGCTGCTGCTGCTGCGATGCCGGGAGCTGCTGACTGTCGAGCAGGTGGTCCGGCTGGCTCGCCGGCATGGTTTTCTATACTTATTGGCCGCGGGGAGGGCGTGTCGGATTGCGCGGGAGGAGGAGGGCCTTCTTGATTTGAACGACGAGGCCCTGGGCGAGAGGCGTGCTTATCCAACAGACGCAAGAGTCTTCGAGGTGATGGTGCGGTCATTGTGAGGTCGACGAACGGGGACGCGGAACGAGGGCGCGGGCGGCGACATGTTGTGTCGCGAGCGACCGCCGACGGCAAGGACGCGTCAGCGTCGGCGTCGGCCCGTCGCCGGCGACGAACGACCCGAGAAAAGCGCGTGCGCCGTTCCCAAAGCAGCACACACACAGACACAGACGGCGAGCACACACCGTCTCCAACAACGCCAGATCGACGCGAGACGCCGCGTCTTTACCCCCCCCGCCTGCATCTTTCTGTGCCTCCGGTAGTCAAAAGGAGAGTTCCGCGACCCAAAGAAGCAGTCCCCATGAGCCTCCGCCAGTGGATCAAGGCCGGCGCGGCCGTGGGCAACCTGAAGAAGCGGAGCGACTGGACGCGCGTTCTGCTCGACGGCAACCTGTTGTGAGTCGCGCGCGCTGTCGCGGAGCTGTTTGGTGGGGCGGGGCGCACAGAGGGAGGCAAACCCTTCGCGCGCGCGTGATCGATCTGGGTGGCGCGGATGACGTGCGAACCCCTCTCGCCGACGTCTGTTCGTAGGCTCGGCCGCTGTCGCTCGTCCCGCTTCGCGTCTTGTTGCACTCGCCGCCGCCGCCGCCGCCGCCGACGCTGGTGACGCCGACGCCGACGCCGACGCCGACGCCGACGCCGCTCGCTCACGCACCCGCCTTGAAAAAACACGAAAACAACAGCATCACGCTGTTCGAGCAGGGCCCGCGCGGCAAGCTCGTCGGCGAGGACGTCAACGGCAACCGCTACTTCGAGAACAACGAGGGGCCGTACGGTGCGTTCTTTCTTTGGTCGCTGCCGTTGTCGCGTTGTTCTCTCCCAATCGCCCGTTTCGCTCACGCTCCCCCCCCCCACTCCTCGAAGAAAAAACGCGCCTAAAACATCCAAACAGACCGCAAGCGCTGGGTCATCTACAAGGAGGCCACCCCGCCTTACAAGGCCAACCCCACGTCCATCCCGCCCGAGTGGCACGGCTGGATCAACTACATCAACGACTACGAGCCGGGGAACCACAAGGTGCGGCGACGGAGCGAAGGGGATTGTTTTTTTCTTTCCGTGTTCTGATCGGGCGCCGCGCTGCCACGAAAAACGCGTCCGTTTCTGTTGCTGTTTTTCGTCCGCCCTTTGCTCAGCGCCCCGCCCCCCCCCCCCAAATTACAACCACTCTCTCGCCATCCACTTCTCGCCACGAAACCACGCCACAAAAACCCACGCGCCACAAAACCACACGCAACCCGACGGAAACAAACAAACAAAACAAACAAACAAACAAAACAAAACAAAACGAAACGAAACGAAACGAAACAGTTTTCCAAGCCCGTCTACGCGCTGCCGGCCTGCCCGCCGTCGTCGACGGGGTCAACAGTGGGCGGGTTTTACCAGCCCAAGGGCGCTTGGGCCAACCCGCAGCAGCTCAAGTGGAAGAAGTACAGCGCTTGGAGGGGATGAGGACGGCGTGCGGATGAGCACACAAATAACAAAACGAACCTTCTTTGAAGGCGGCGTCGGACGTACGGTCGTCGGTCTAGGATCGAGAGACGCCCGTCGTTCGCCGACCCGCGCGCCAAACGCAAACGAACGATTCATACCTTTCGCGACCAACTCCACAGATCTATGTCCACCGGGCCCCTTTACTTACACAGCAAATGTACATCGCTCTCTAGTTGTTACCGTACATCCCTTGGCGATTGCCTGCTCTCGGTTGCGTTCGCGCTCTCTTTCCTCTCATCGCGCGCCCCACACGTCCCAATGCCATGACCAGTTGACGCGCGGCAGGACCGTGACCGGTCATCCGGTCGGGCGGCGTTTGCGCCGGGGAGAGAGAGAGGCGCGCGCGTGCCGACCAAAACCGCAAACCACACCTCGCGGAAGAAGGAAAGCTTTCCCCCACGAGCGCGCGCGCCGACGCATACGCTCAGAGCGACGACGGCCAACAATGCGGGACGTGGCGGATCTCGTCGAGGAGCGGCGGGCGCTGCTCACATTTGTGCTCGAGGTGCGTTACCCGACGAGCGCGCGCCTCCTCGCGACGACGCCGGCGAAACGGCGCCGGCGACAAGGCGTCTTTGTGTCGCGCCCTCCCTCCCTGCTCGCGCCAACCCCCCCCCCACCCACCCAAAACCCCACACAACAAACAACAGTCCTATGCCCTGCGCGGCGGCCGCGTCCTGCTGCCCATCGGCATGCGCGCGCCCGAGCCCTGGCTGTTCGACGCGTGCGACGTGCGCCTTTTGCTCGCCGCGCTGCGGGGCGCCGGCGGCGGCCCGCTCACCGCCGCCGCCGGCCAGCAGCAGCAGCAGCAGCAGCGGCAGCAGCAGCCGCTCCTGCTCGCGCCGCACCGCCCGCCGCCCTCGATGGAGCTTGTCAACTACTGCGCGGCGCTGAGCGCGGCCGTGGGCAGCGGGGCGGCGACGCCCACGTCGATCGGCGCGATGGGCGGCGGCGGCGGCGGCTTTGCGGGGGTGTTTGGCGCCGACGGGGCGGAGGGCGACGACGACGAGGCAGACGAGGACGTCGAGGACCAGGACGAGCTGCCGGCGGCGAGCCGCCGCGGCCGCGCCGGCGCGTCCCCCGCCGAGGACGGCCCGCCGCCGCGCCTGGCGCTCGCCCAAATGCGGCCGCCGCGCCCGCCGCCGCCGCCGCCGCCGGGCGATGACGGCCGGCACAGGCACCAGCACCCGCATCACGGCCGCCACCGCCACCCCCACCACCAGTCTCTCGACGGCTCCAAGCTGCGCGGCCTCGCCTACCTGATCGTCGCCGCCTGCGCGGGCGAGGACGGCGGCGGCGCCACGCCCGCGGCCGGCGGCGGCGCGGGCGCGGCCGGCGCCGTGGCGGCCGCGCGCGCGATGGCCGCCGCGCGCTCGTCGCTCGGCGTCGACTCGGCGCGCGCGGCCGAGGCCGAGCACCTGTTGTCCATCGCGCGCGCCACGCTCGAGCGCCTGGCGGAGGGGCACGGGGCCGGGTCGGCCGAGGAGGAGGAGGAGGCGCCGGCAGCGGCGGGCGCGCGGCGGCCGGGCGCCCTCGTCCTCGCCCCCCCCTCCGCCCCCTCCGCCCCCCCCCTCCCCCGTCCGCGCCCCCGCCCGGACCTGCTCACCCCGGCGTGGACCGCCACCCTCGAGCTGCCCGCGCTCCTGCTCGCGACGGTCCTGCCGCGCGACTTTGGCGCGGGGCGCTTCCGCCCGTTCGTCCGGTGGCGCGACACTCTTGCGGCGACGCTGCTGGCGGCGCTAGCGCAGGGGGTGCGGGACGGGTGGGCGCCGCTCGAGGGGGAGGAGGGGCATGGAGGGGTGAAGGCGGCTTCAGGAAGGGAGGACGGCGAGGGCGGCGCGGCTACGTCCCGCGGCTTAGCTCGCGCGGCGGCGGCGAGCGACGGGAAAGAGGAGGGCGCTGCTGCTGCCGCGGCCGCCGGCGCCGCGGCCCTCCCTCTTAACCGACGAGAGCAGACTCCCGCCTCGTCGGCGCCCCCGACCGCCCAGCAGCTGATGGCCCGCCTCAAGGCCGCGCTGCGCCGCGGAGACGTCCGCGACGCCGACGATTTCGACCTCGACGACTACCGCGCCGCCTCGCGCGCCGCCGCCGACGCCGCGCGCGCGCTGACGGCGCGCGTCAGCGGCGGCTGGGCGCTGCCGTGGGGCCTGCGCGTGCGGGTGGCGCTGTCGCTGCTGCGGGGCGTGTTCCCGCCCCCTCCCCCTCCTCCTCCTGCCGACGCGCCGGAGCAACACCGGCAGCATCAGCATCAGCGGCAGCAGCCGCAGCAGCAGCAGCAGTCGTCCGGGCGTCCGGCCGGCCTGTTTTCCGGCTTTTCGGGCGGCTTTGGCGGCGGAGGCGACGGCAGCCCGCGAGCGCCCAACCCTTTTCTGCCGCCGCCGCCGGCGCCGCTGCCGCCGTCGCCGCTGTCGTCCTCCTCGTCCTCCCCCCTGTACGCCGAGGGCCACGAGGACTACCTTCGCCTCCTGCGCCGCCGCGTGTGGCCGCTCCTGGGCGTGTCTCCCGTGGCGCAGGACGCCTGCCTCGCGTGGCTGCACCTCCGGCGGTTTGCCGCGACGCGAGACGGGAGGCTCGTCCCCGCGGCGCGTCTGCTGCTGTCGCGGGCCGGCGCGGCGGCGGCGGCGGCGGCGGCGGCGGCGGCGGCGGCCGCGGCCGCTTCGCCCCGTTGTTCGTCCGCCTCGAGCGCCGCCGACGACGCCGCCCTCGTGCGGGCCGTCTGCTCGGGCCAGGTGGCGTGGGTGGCGGAGCGCGCCGCCGACTACCACGCGCGCGCGGACGCGTTGGGCGGGCCCGAGGCGCTCGCTGGTCTGATCCGGCTGGCGGGCGCGGCGCAGGCGTCGGCGGCGCAGGCGGCGCAGGCGGCGCAAGCGGCGGCGGCGGCGGCGAACAGCGGCGGCGGCGGCGGCCCTGCGGCGGCGGCGGCGGCGGCTGCGGCGGCCCCTGTTTGCACCGACCCGGACGAGCTCGCGCGCGACATGGTCGTCGCGGCCGTGCAGTCGTCCACGGACCGCGAGTTCTCGCGGCGCCTGGCCGCCGCCATGCAGCAGCACCGGCAAGAGCAGCAGCACCAGCAGCGGCAGCAGCAGCACCAACAGCAGGAGCGAGCGGGGGCGGGCGGCGGCGGAGGCCCCTCCGCCCCGCCCTCGCTGCGGATGCCGGCCGACGCCCCCGCCGCGGCCGCCTCGGACTCCGACGATGCGACCTCCAGCGCCGCGGCGGCCGTGCTGGCCGCGGTCCAGGTCGCGCGGGCGCTGGCGGCCGAGGCCAGCGCAAAGTGGGGCCCGGCCTTTGGCGACGAGGGCGCTTGGTCGGCGGCGGCGGCGGGCGCGGCGGGCGCTGCCTTGGCGGGCGGCGGTGGCGGCGGCGGCGCCTTTGCCGGCGGCGGCCAGTTTCAGAGCGGCCCTCTCCCCAGCCTGATGCAGCCGGCGGCGCTCTCGGCCTCGGGCGCCGACGGCCACGCGGGGCCGCTGACGGCCGCCGCGCGCGAGCCCTCGTTTGGTTTCTCGGCCATCGTCGCTCGCGCGGGCGGCGGCGGCGGCGGCGGCGGCGGTGGCGGCGGCGGCGGCGCGCGCAACGGCGGCGGCGGCGCCCAGCAGCAGCACCAGCCGCCGCGGCAGCACGCGGCGCAGCAGCAGCGCGCGGGCGATCTCCCCGCCCCCGCCCTCGCCCCCCTGCTCCCCGAGGCGGCCGCCCTCGCGCACGCCCGCCTGCACGCGCGCGTCGGCGCCCTGCTGCTGCCCTGGCTAAACGCCCTCGGAGCGCTCGACGCTAGCGCTTTGGCGGCCGTGCGCGCGGCGGCCAGCGCCGAGCCCGCGCTGCTGGCGGCGCCGCGGGCGGCGCTGGCGGCCGGGTGCGCGCACGCCGGGGCGCGCGCGGCGCTGCTGGGCGTCCCGCCGCCGCCCCCCGCCGCTGGACCGGCGGCAGCGGCAGCAGCAGCAGAAGCAGCAGCAGCGGGAGGCAAAGACGCTGCCGCCCAGGCCGCCCGCAAGGTCGCCGACGCTGCCGGCCCGGCCACCTGGGAGCTCGCCGCCCACCTCCAGCCCGCCCTCGCCGGCTGGGTCGCCGCCCAGGCCCGCGGCCTCGACACCTGGGTCGCCCGCCTCGTCGCGGCGGAGACCTGGCGCCCGCTGGGGCCGGGACAGCCCCATGCGGCCTCGGCGCGAGAGGCGCGGCGCCTCGTGCTGGAGACCGTCGACGCCCTGTTTGGCCTGGGCGTGCCTCTGCCGGCGCCCGCCGTCGCCGCCCACCTCGAGGGCGTGCAGTCGGCCCTCGCGCGCTACCTCGCGGCCGTGAAGGGGGCGCTCGGCCCCGCCGGCCGGCTGGTGCCGGGGCGGCCGCCGCTGTCGCGGTACAAGCGCGAGGTGGCCGCCAAGCAGGAGGAGGCCGAGCGGCAGGCGCTGCGCGCCTCGTCGCCGGCGGCGCTCGGCGGCGGGGGCGGGGGCAGGGGTTGGCCCCTCTCGCGCGCCCTGCCCCCGCGGGAGCTGTGCACGTTCGAGCCGGTGTCGTCGTCGCGGGTCGGCCGGGTGGTCGGGCTGCTGCAGTCGCCGCTGAAGCACGGGAGGGGCGGGGGGGGCAACGGCGGCAGCGGCAGCGGCGGCGGGAGCGGAGGCGGGAGCAGCGGCGGCGGCGGCGGCGGCGGCGGCGGCGTCTTTTTGCTGTCTGTCCCACGGATCGAGGACGACCCCGCCGCCCCCGCCGTCGCCGGGCTGACGGCGGAGCGCGCCGCCGTCATGCTCGCGTCCCTGGACTACCTGCTGGGCGCGCTCGGCTCCATCGGGGACGCGGTCGCCGCAAAGTGGAGGCGCGAGGAGGAGGGGCAGCAGCACTTGACGCAGCAGCAGCAGCAGCGGCAGCACTCGACGCAGCGGCAGCGGCAGCAGCGGCGGCAGCGGGCGGCGGCATCGCGCCGGCGCGGCGCCAACGGCGGCCCCCGCAACCCCTTTTTGGATTCGCCCGGCGGCGGCGCGGACGCGGAGGAGGAGGAGCTCGACGACGACGACGAAGACGACGTTCACGAGATGCCCCTCGACGACGACGACAACGGCAACGGCGACGGCAACGAGGGAGGCGGCGAGGGGGCGGGGTTTTACGCCCCCGCCGCCCTCCCCGCGACCGGCGCCGCTCTGGCCGGCCCCTCCTCCTCCCGCCGCCGCCTCCGCCTCGCCGGTCATCCGCACGCCGGCGTCCCCCCCTCGGGCCCCGCGGGCCTCCTCGCCGCCGGCGGCGCCGGCGCCCTCGAGGCCGGCGCGCAGGAGCTGCGCGCCGCGCTGCGCGGCTGCGCGGCCTGGCTGGCCTGCCGCCTAATCTGGTGGGACCAGCGGGCGCTCTGGTGCGAGCTCCTGTGGCGGCACCGCGCGCCCGAGGCGCGCGCGGACGCGGTCGGCCTGACGGACGCCCTGCTCGCGGCCCTCTCGGCGCACGTGTCGGCCTTGCCGGGCCAGGCGCGGGCGCTGGCGGCGGCCGCCGTGCTGCGCGAGAGCGCGGCGGCGGCCGAGCGCGCAATGCTGGACGGCGGCGCGGCGCGCGTCTTCTCGCCGGCCGACGCGGCGGCCGTGCTCGGCGACCTCGACGGCTTGGAGGCGCTGTTCCACGCCGAGGGGGACGGCCTGCCGCTGGTGGAGGTGCGGGGGATGCTGGGGCGCGCGAGGGAGGTGGCGGGGCTCATGGCGCTCGAGACGCAGGCGCTGGTGGCGATGCACCAGCGGGCGGCGGCGGCGGCGGCCGGGGGTGCGGGTGGGGGCGCCGCGGGCGCCGGCGCCGGCGCCGGCGCCGGCGGCGCCAACGCTCTGTCGGCCGACGCGACGGCGCTGCTGCACGTGCTGGCGCACCGCGCCGACCACGCGGCGTCCAAGTACCTGAAGGACGCGGCCGGCCTGCCGAAGGCGCGCGAGGAGACGCTGGGCGAGAGGGCGTCGCGGCTCGTCGGGTTTGGCAAGGGGTGAGGAGAAAGAAAGAGGCGGGCGGGCGGGCGGGCGGGCGGGCGGGCGAGAGCGGGCGGCGCGGGGAACCCATCTCTTATTCTTGCCCGCCCTCTCTATCGACCGCGACAGGAGTCGTAGCTCCATGGCCCAATCACAAAAATGTAGAGTTTCACGTCAATCGAAGCAAAAGCATATCATATGCTTCCCTCGCCGCCGCCGCCGCGCGATCGCATTTTGGTGTTCCAAACGACAAGGGGAAAAAAAAAAAAGCAAAACAGCCACCTGTTCAAATCACAGCGCCGCGCACGCCGCGCTCAGGCACGTGCCCAGCTGCACCACCGACACCGCCCCGGGCGGCGCCCCGCCCATGCCGTACCCGGACTCCTGCCCGCGCGCGATCCAGCAGTCGTTGACGGCCGCCAGCCCCTCCTGCCGCGCGTCGAAGGCCGCCGCGCCGCGCCGGGCGCCGGGCGCGTCGCCGCCCGCGCCGCCCGCGGCGTCGGCAGAGTCGACCAGAGGCGCGGCCGACTTTGGCGCCACGGCCAGGCCGAATCGCGCGCGCACGGCCTCCAGCGCGCGGGCGTAGTCGCGCTCGGCCACCAGCGTGCGCGAGAACAGCGAGTCGACGTCCCCGGCCTCCACCGCGGCCAGGAGCGCCGAGCTGGCGGCGATGTTGGTCGCCGCGCCGAAATCCGCGAGGAAGATTTTGCTCTGCCCAGCGCCCGCGGGAAGCACCGAGCGCGCGGCGGCCGCGCCCTCGGGCAGAAGCGCCGACGACGCCGCGGCCGCGCCGTACGCGGCGGCGCCGCTACCGGGCCGCCCGCCGGCCTCGGCGGCGATCGCCACGTACTCGCTCACCAGCAGCACGGGGCGCTCCTGCCCTTGCGAATTGTTGCCCCCATCCCTGCCGCCGCCGCCCGCCGCGCAAAACTGGCCCGCCCACTCGGCGGCCCCCACAGTAACGTCTTGCGGGCGCGCGCCGGGCACCGCCGGCCAGCCCCTCGGCACGGCGCCGTCCACGTCCGCCCACTCTGCCGCGTAGGCGTAGACGCCCGCCAGGACGGGCGCCATGGGGTCGGACAGGTCGAGGTCGGCCGCGTACACCAGGTGGGAGGCGCCCGCGTCGCCAAAGCCGCGCGGCGCCGACCCGACGCTGCCGCCGAGCAGCGCGACGGCGCGGCGGCCCGAGGGGGACACGGCCAGCGCGCGGAGGCCGCGCCCCCCGCGGCGCAGGCCGAAGAGAGCGGGCAGCAGAGGTTGCACGGGCAGGGCGCGGTCCGTCTGCGGGTACTGCAGGTTGCCCGGGACCTGGCGGGGGACCCAGCGGCGCAGCACCGTGCCGCAGCGCCGCGGGTCGGCAAAGTCGCAGTCGACGAGCGCGAGCGACGGGCCGTCCTGCTCGGCGGCGAGGCACAGGCGGCGATTGCGACCGTCTCCGCCGCCGTCGTCCCCGCCGCTTCCGTTGCCCCCCTCTGTCTTGCCGCCCCCCGAGATGCCCCAGCCCAGGGGCTTGACGTCGGCCGTGTCCATGCCGCGCACGTTGTAGCCGGGCGGGAAGTAAAAGGGCGAGGCGGGGGGGAAGGCGGGCGAGGACGGCGAAGAAGGAGCGCCGCCGCCGCCGCCGCCGCTGCCCTCGAGCGCGCGGCACGTCGACGCCGCGCCGTCCTCGCCCGCGCCCGCCTGGTCCCACGCCGCGGGCTCCTCGCTGCGCCCCGGCAGGTTGGGCAGCCCCGTCACGGGCACCAGGGAGCCCGCGCCAGGGCCGCCGCCGGAAGAGGAGGAGGAGAGGGCGCGGGACGGCGAGACCACCGGCGCGCGCAAAAAGCACGACGCCGCCAGCTCAGCGCGCCCCGTGGCGCGGTTGAGCCGCGCCAGCACGAGCGCCGGCGAGAATTTCGGCGCCGCGAAGGCGACCGACTCGCGGAGGCGGCGGGGGACGCGCCGCGCGCCGCCGGGCAGGGCGCCGCAGCGGACGGTCGGGCCGCGGTCGGTGATGCCGAGGAGCAGCACCTCGTCGCCGCCGCCGCCGCTGTCCGCGCCGTCGCTCTCATCGCCGCCGCCGACGCCGGCCGCCGCAAACGAGCCGCCGACGGCGGCGGCCGTGCCCGCAGCATCCTCCTCCTCCTCCTGCGCCTGCTGCCGCCGGCCGCCCCCGAGCGCCGCCGCGAACGCGTCCCCGGGCAGCACCGCCAGGCCGGAAAAGGCGCTCAGGTAGTCGGCGCACATGCCGTCGGGCGAGCGCGCCGGGTTGGTCGCGCCGCACGCGGGCCCAAGCAGGGGGGACACGTCGCCGGCAAACCCACCGCCGCCGCCGCCGCCGGCCGAGCGCCCGCCGCCGCCGCCGCCCGCGCTGCCGTCGGCGTCGAGGTAGGCATTAACCGCCTCGAGCCCGCCGGCCGCCAGCAGGGGGAAATGGTAGCGCTGGCGGGCGGACGGCGCGGGGGCGTCGCCCTCCAGCCCTCCGGCGGCGGTGACTCTTTGGGCGGCGGGCCGCGCAGGCAGGTTGCGCAGGGACAGGTAGTCGCCGCCGGCGGCGCGGGCGGCCGGCGGCGCGGCCGCGAGCAGCGCCGCGAGCAGCGCCGCGAGCGCGAGGACGGCCGACGCTCTGCGCCGCTGGCGCGCCGCCACCATGGTGGCTGGTCTCGCCGCGCTTTCTCTGATGCGTCGTCGTGTGTGTGTGTGTGTGTGTGTGTCGATCGTCGACCGCCTGATGTTTGCGGGACTGGGATTGGTGGGGCGGGAATGAGGGAGGGAGGGAGGGAGGGGCGCGCGCGTGAGAAAGGACGCCTAACCGACAGCTCTGGTCTCTGTGTGCCTCTCTCTCTCTCTCTCTCTCTCTCTGTCGTCCGGCAAGCCCTCTGCAACCCATTGCTGTCGCAATCAATGGTGGCCCGATTGTGATTGCGTGCGTTCGTGTGGATTTTCTGTGGGGAGAGAAGCAAGCATCGCGGCGTTTGTCGAAGCTTTGCTTTTTCCACGCCGGTTTGAAACGTCCCGCCCGCCAGGTGATTGCGCTCACCTCTCTGGACGTGGGCTGTGGCTTGAAGATGATGTTTGATGCTCGGTTTCACGAATGGGATGCGCGCAGAGAGAAACAGTGACTGTCGATCATCGAGAAATTGCGAACTCGCAGAACGCCGCCAAACGCCTTGCATTTTTTTTAGTGGAGACCGCCGCCCGCCGTCGTCCCGCCGCCGCCCGCCGCTCATAGCCGGCCGCCCCTTCCTCGTCTCCTCCCCCACCTTTTGCAAACGCGCCCCACCACCAAACCGAAACCCCACAAACAACAACAACAAAAATGGCCCTCCGCGCCTCCGCCCCCGCCGCCGCCTTCCGCGTGGCGGCCCGCCGCACCCCCGCCGTCGCCGCGCGCCGCCTGCGCCGCGCCTCTGCGGTCCGCGTCGAGGCCGCAAAGCGGAGCGTCGGCGACCTGACCAAGGCCGACCTCGAGGGGAAGCGCGTGTTCGTGCGGTGCGACCTCAACGTGCCGCTGGACAAGGAGCTCAACATCACCGACGACACGCGCATCCGCGCGGCGGTGGACACGCTCAAGTACCTGTCGGACAACGGCGCCAAGGTCATCGTCACGTCGCACCTGGTGAGTTTTTGTGTTCGTGTTTTGTGTTCGTTGCGGTCGCCGCCGCCAGCCGTCGCGTTGTTTTCTCGCGATCTCGGGCGGGATCTCTGCGCCCGCCCCGCCCCCGCCGCGGCCGGGTTTCGCTCACCAACTCCGCCCCTGCTCTGGTCACGCACCCTGTACACCCACCCCCCTCGATTCCGTGACCGCAGGGCCGCCCCAAGTCGGGCCCCGAGGACAAGTGAGTTTGTTTTTCTTTGGGCGCTCGCTGCGGAAAAAAAAACATCTCTCGTCGCCAACCGAGACGCTCACGCCGACCCTTTTTTCTCTTCCCCCGTCCTCTTTTCACCCCGCAGGTTCCGCCTCAAGCCGGTCGCGCCCCGCCTGGCCAAGCTGCTCGGCAAGGAGGTGAGTTTGTGGGTCGCGCATCGCGCATCGCGCGCGCGGGAGACCGAGAGCGCGGAGGAGCGCCAGCGCCGCTCGCGGCAACGCCAGCGCCCCCTCCACGCGGGGCTCTCCCCTCCCTCCCTCCCCCCAAACCAAACAATCACCACGCCCGCGCGCGCCTTGCCCGGGCCGCATTCACCGCGCCGAGGCGACCTGGCGGGTCTGCGGGGGTCTATCAACCCGTCCGTCGCGTTTTTGGGATCGCGCGCGCCGTCCTTGAGGCTTGATTGGACGGGGCGGAGGGCACCAAGGCCGAAGCAATCGAAGCAAGCAACCAACCCCTCCTCTCACGCGCCTCACCCTCCTTCTCGCATGGGCACATCCCGGCCCCTCCCACCGCAGGTCAAGATGGTGACGGACTGCATCGGCGACGTCGTGTCGTCGGCCGTGGCCGAGGCCAAGAACGGCGACGTGAGTCTCTGGTTCCGAACGAGCGCGAATCCAAGACGCCGACCCCCTCCCTTCTTCCGCCCGCCAATCCCCCCCCCGTGGCCTGACGCGCGGCTCGCCCCGCGATCCGGGTCGCGCAGTGCTCGTTCCGTCTCCCGCCGTCCACGCGCCGCCGCCGCCGCCGACGCCACGCGCGCGCCATTGGACTTGGCAAAGCACTCGCGTTCGCCCGCTGCGTGTGGGGTGCCCGCGCCACCGCCGCCGCCACCGCCGCCGCCACCGCTCGCTCGTCTTGCGCGCCCGCCTTCGCAAAAGAGACCCACACACAACTCAAAACCCTATCCTCCCTCCCTCCCCTCCCCCCTTCACAGGTCCTCCTGCTCGACAATGTGCGCTTCTACCCCGAGGAGGAGAAGAACGACCCGGCCTTCGCCGCCAAGCTGGCCGCCAACGCTGACATTTACGTCAACGACGCGTTCGGCACGGCGCACCGCGCGCACGCGTCGACCGAGGGCGTGGCCAAGATCCTCACGCCCGCGGTGGCCGGCTTCGTGAGTAGAGGTTGCTTGATTGGGGGCCATTTGGACATTTGGTGCTTCGCTCGGCGGCGGCAGCGATTGCTTTTCGACAGCCCGTCCCCCGCCCCTCGAAACCAAACAAAAACCGACCAAAAAAACCAACCAAAAAACCAACAAAAAAAAACCAACCAAAAACCGCCGCCAAACCGCCACCAAACCCACACCAAACGCCCAAATCAACACCCACAGCTCCTCCAGAAGGAGCTCGACTACCTCGACGGCGCCGTCTCCGCGCCCAAGCGCCCCTTTGCCGCCATCGTCGGCGGCAGCAAGGTGAGCAGCAAGATCACCGTCATCGAATCCCTACTGGGCAAGGTGGACAAGCTGTTCATCTGCGGCGGCATGGTCTTCACCTTCCTCAAGGCGCGCGGCATCAGCGTGGGCGGCAGCCTCGTCGAGGAGGACAAGCTCGACCTGGCGCGCGAGCTCGAGCTGAAGGCGGCCGCCAAGGGCGTGAAAATTATTCTCCCTGTCGACGTGATCGCCGCCGACAAGTTTGCGCCCGACGCGGCCACGCAGGTGGTGGCGGCGGACAAGATCCCCGACGGGTGGCTGGGGCTGGACCAGGGGCCCGAGTCGAACGAGCTGTTTGCCAAGGAGCTGAGGTGAGGAGGGGGCGGCGGGGGGCAATAGGTTGTCTCGGCTTATCAGCTCTTTGCTTGGCGGGGCGCGGTCTTCAAGGGGCGGCGTTCTCGCCCCGCCCTGTCGCTCACTTTCGCTCACCCCTTCTGTTCCCCAACCGGCAACCTCCCTCCAAAAAACAAAAAACCCACAACAATAAACAACAACAGCGACTGCAAGACCGTCATCTGGAACGGCCCCGCCGGCGTCTTCGAGTTCGACAAGTTCGCCGCGGGCACTTTTGCCATCGCCAACACGCTGGCCTCGCTCACCCCCACGGGCACCATCACCATCATCGGCGGTGGCGACAGCGTGGCGGCGGTGGAGAAGGCCGGCCTGGCGGACAAGATGTCGCACATCAGCACGGGCGGGGGGGCGTCGCTGGAGCTGCTGGAGGGCAAGGTGCTGCCGGGCGTGGCCGCGCTCAACGACAAGTGAAGAAGAGAGATTCTGCCCTCGTTTTGTGCTTGTTTTTGTGTGAGTTGTGGGTCTTTTGGGTTTTGCGGGCGGGGCAGGCGCGCGCGCGTTGTTTGTTCGAGCTCGCTCGAAAGTCTCTCGCCTGGACGGGGGCGAGCGGAGGGCGCTACGCCCCCCTTGCTCGCGCTTGCGTTGTGTGTAAGAGAGACGGATAGATAGACGCGGGGTCGTCGTCTCTCCGACGATTGTTTCTTCGAGTGTCGGCGCAGGGCGTGCCGAGGGCGGCAAGAAAAAAAAATGGGGCCGCCCTGGCGCACACAAAGCGCGCCGCGCGCCACTCGCTCAACGACGCACCACATTTTATTCTCCCCCCCCCACGCCCACTTGACCACGCACGCCGCACGCCAATCTCGTTTCGCTCTCTGGACCTACCACCCCCGCCACCCGCCCGTACTCTTGACCCTCTCCCCGCTTGCCTTTTTAGAGATCCCCTCCACGGGAGGGAGACCAAAACCCACAAAAACCGAGAAGAACGGCCGCGCGTCTTGCGCGTCAAGGTGCGTCCCGTGCCCGGCCCCCGAGCCGGTTGGTTGGCGTTGCAGTCGACTTTGATCATCCGCCTTCCCCGCCGGAGTGATCGCACGCGCTGCCGGGCGCGCGCTCCGAGAGTGCGAGACAGGGGAGGCTCTTGCCCCTGCCTCTCCCCCTCCCTCCCTCTCGACGCAATCGCCCCGGCCCCGGATTCGGAGCTGTTGGCCCGCGCGGTCCCGCCGCCGATCGCGCCGGGAGGCGCGCGTCGGTTCATACGGCACGAGGGCGCGTGACCCGCCCGGCGCGGCGACGTCGAGGCACAGACCTTCGCGCCAAAAATCCTTCCTCTCACTGATTTTTCGCCTCTGTCGACCCACCGGTCTCGCTCTTCTCTCACCCGCAACCCCTCGACCCACCTCCCGCCCAACCCCCCCCGCTAACCCGCAGGCCGACAATCAAAGTCTGAGCGCGTGAGACCGCCGCCGATGCCGGTGGGGATGGAGGTGCGGTCGCGTCAAAGGGGGGGAAGGGAGGGAGGGCAGGGGGGTCAGAGCCCCAGTCACAGCCGAGGGGCGAGGAGAGAGGCTCTCGGCTCTCTCTCGGGGGGGGGGGGGGCCTGGGGGGAAAAGGGGGGGGCCCCCCCCCCCCCCCCCCCCCCCCCGCCTACCCCCTAACCCCCCCCCCCCCCCGGCTTGGGGGGGGCAAAAACACCCCCCCCCCCCCCCCCCGGTCGTGGGGGTAACCCACACA